>Ga0209063_1000403_pt1 | contig 31090 bp, 20 predicted proteins | sample KloWWTmeKNB19Kit_FD_187177 | JGI IMG/M metagenome (GOLD analysis project Ga0209063, IMG submission 187177) | Active sludge microbial communities from Klosterneuburg, Austria, studying microevolution and ecology of nitrifiers - Klosterneuburg... | ecosystem: Engineered > WWTP > Aerobic digester >... | reverse complement strand
GACCGGGTGATCACTGTTAGCAGTAACGTGATCGCGGGTTACAACAATAATGAAGTGGTGCAGCAGATCAAGGATGAGATGGCTGCAGGGTACACCGTAAGCCCAATGAACAGCTTGCGATTCACGGGCGAACAAGAGGATCAAGCAAAGGACATGAACTTTCTGTTGATGGCATTCGTAGTTGCGATCTTCGTGGTGTTCCTGATCATCGTAGCGCAGTTCAACAGCATCAGTTATCCGATGATCGTGATGAGCACGGTGATCTTCAGTACCATTGGTGTGTTCTTGGGCTTGGTGGTCTTCCGTATGGATTTCATCATTCTTATGACCATGCTTGGCATCATCTCTCTGATCGGTGTGGTCGTGAACAACGCGATCGTTCTTATGGACTTTGCTCGATTACTATTCGCTCGTGCACAACGTAAATTGGGATTGGGCACAGAGGACGTTATCCCGAATGATGAGAGCAAGGAAGCATTGATCATTGCCGGTCGTACGCGTTTACGTCCGGTGTTGCTCACGGCGATCACCGCGGTACTTGGACTATTGCCATTGGCCATCGGTCTCAACTTCAACTTCTTCAGCTTGTTCAGCGAATTGGATCCGCACATCCACATGGGTGGCGACAACGTCATCTTCTGGGGCCCGCTCAGTTGGGCCGTCATCTACGGATTGATCTTCGCGACCTTTCTAACGCTGATCATGGTCCCGGTGATGTTGTTGATCGTACAAAAGATCAAGCACCGCCGAGCATGGAAACGGGGTGAGGGGCCAATGGACATCAGCGGTTTTGAAAGCGCAGGCAGGAAGTCCTAGAAGAATTCGCTTTGTCAAATTGAAAAACCCCGGTCGGAATTGATCGGGGTTTTTTGTTGCCGGATCGCGTTTGGATCTGATCATAATAGCCGATCTATGCCGGGAAGTACATGATCAATATCAGTCATTAGCCGAAGGGCAACGCGAATTCATCATGGCGCCGACGAAACGTTTTTTGAGGTGCTATTTATACCGCCTAAAGCATATTCAACGAATCCAGCAGCTCCTGCTTCTTGCGGCGGGCAACAGGAATGTTCTGCTCGTTGGAAAGGATCACCTCGCCACCGTCGCCACGGATGTATTTCTTGATGTGTTTGGTGTTCACCAAAAAGCTGTTGTGGATCCGGATGAAGTGGTCCTCTGTAAGGATATCCTCGAATTCCTTCAGCGTTCGCGAGATCACCAGCTTCTTTTTGTCCCGTAAATGGAGCGTGGTGTAGTTCGAATCCGATTCGCAACTTACGATCTCGTTCACATGCACCAACTCCAGCCCATCGCTTACGGGCAATGCGATGGTACGATCACCGGTGGACCGGTCGATGTTCTTCAACAGCATATCCACCATTGGTGCGCGCTCCGTCCCGACAATTGCTTTCTCCGCCTTTCCGATCGCCTCGGAAAGTTCTACCGGGTCGATGGGTTTAAGCAAATAATCCAAAGCACTGAATCGGATCGCCTTTACCGCATAGCTCTCATGGGCCGTGGTGAAAATAACGTGTGGTCGGTTATCGCCCAAGCCCTTTAGCAGATCGAACCCGGTCAAGTTCTTGAGCTCGATATCCAAAAAGAGAAGTTGTGGTGCACATTCCTTGATCAGTGCAATACCGCTGGGTACATCTTCCGCCGTGCCGAGCAGGTTAATACTTGGATGGCGACGTTGCAACAAGGCCGAAAGCCCTTTACGTTGTTGTTCTTCATCATCTACGATAACGGCAGTGAGGTGGGTCATGGTCTTGTTTGAATGGTTTCTTGCGTGGCAACGAGCCGTTGAAGTTCTTCGATCCGTTCTAGTGCTACTTCTAGTGCAACTTCAAGTTGACTTATGCGACCTTCTAAGTTTGGCGCAAGGATTAAGGACGACTCGACCAGGCCGCCACTAAGATCGGTCAAATTGACAAGGGGTTCGCCGCTCATGTGTTCCACCAGCCGCACCACGCGCATCATATCGACATTGACGCGTTGACCAAGGCTAGCGTTCTCCGAATAGAAGGCCCAAGCCATTGGTTCGGATTTTGGGACGAGACTAAAGTTATGAGGAGATATTGTGGTTACGTTTCCTGCTCCATCCATAACGCGCAATTCAGCGGTGCCTCCAACATCCTGTGCGAAGAGCATGCCTCCATCCGTAATGGGTGCTGCTGGAGGCGTAGCTGTTCCAATGGACAGGATCCGGCTGCCACCACCGAATTCACGAATTCCGATTCCGAGGTTCTGATTGATAGTTACGAAGTCGTTATCGAACTCGCCGTAGATAAGAGGAGTTGGTGTGTCGGTGTTATCGATATAGAGTCGATTGCTGACAAGTTCGAAGTAGCCGGCCCGGTAACCCAAGAACACGCAACCACTTTTCGAATGCGGAACCCCTCCGTCACCGGCATAGCTGCCGACAATAGTATTGTTGGATCCAGTATAGTTCCAACGATTGGTATTCCGACCAACTCCAACATTCGATTCTCCTGACGTATTCAAACTCAAAGCCTCATAGCCCAGGGCAGTATTGTAAGAGCCAGTGCCATTAGAATTCAATGATAACGATCCAAGTGCTGAGTTGTAGCTCCCCGTCGTATTTTGATACAATGTCTGCCGTCCGACGCCGGTATTGTCCCCTCCGGTAGTATTTATGGTGAGTGCGATCGATCCGATGGCTGTGTTCGACGAACCGCTTGTATTCACGTCCAAGGCTAACCAGCCCATCGCGACATTATATGAACCAGTCGAATTGCTGCTCATACATCTACTTCCAATGGCAGTGTTTACGGCACCGGTTGTATTGGATTCCATCGCTCGGTATCCCAGTGCTGTATTGTCCGTTCCACTAAAGGGTCCAATTCCATCATTTGTGTAAAGTGCACGAAAACCCAGCGCAGTGTTTCCTTCGGAGATCGTGTTCGAGTAGAGGGCAAAGGCTCCAACGGCCGTATTCTCATTCGCTGTAAGATTGGACCGCATCGCGGAGGAGCCGATCGCCGTATTTTCTCCGGCTGTGGTGTTCTGTTGCAAGGTATTTGCCCCAACCGCCGTGTTGGAATACCCCGTAGTCCCGTTAGCCATTGAAGAGGCTCCAACACCGGTATTGTCCTCCCCAACCGTGCAGGCGGACATGGCACCGTTACCGACACCGGTATTGTTCGATCCGGTGTTGTGCAAGAGGGCCCCTCTACCTATTGCCGTATTGAAGTTGCCGATGGAATTCTCATTCAAGGCTTGTTCACCGAACGCCGTATTCGCGCCACCTGAGGTATTCCGTTCCATCGCAAATCTTCCTGCTGCTGTATTGAAATTGCCAGAATTGTTCTCATTCATGCAAAAAGAACCTATGGCCACGTTGGCGATGCCCGTTGTGTTTAATGGCAATGCCTGATGGCCGATAGCTGTATTCTCGCCTCCAGTCGTGTTCGCGTTCAAAGACAGCGCACCTATGGCTGTATTGCTTGAGCCGCTGATATTCGAGTTCATTGACCTGTGACCAATGGCGGTGTTCTGCCAGCTGGTTGTGTTGAGTTCAAGAGTGCGGCAGCCAATTGCCGTGTTACCGAATCCAGTTGTGTTCTGATTTCCGGAACTATAACCAATGAACACATTTTCGAGAGGTGTTAAAATGTCGCTTGTGGCTCCAGCCCCTTCGCCTATGAATACGCTCTCCCCCGTATTCAACGTTTCTATCTGCCCCTTATTTGTGATCCGTACCCGAGGCGTGCCATCTGTTCTGATCACCAGCGGTTTGGCGTCGGTGGTGCCAAGGAAATTCACGGCATCGTCCGTGCCCGCATCGCCGGTCAGCGACCATCCACCGCCGCCACCGCCCGCTCCAACTTCCACCCACTGCGTACCATCCCAATACCAAAAGGACTTGGTCGTAGTATCGTACACCACCAATCCATCTTCCGTTCCACTGAGTCCCGCCATGGCGATACGAGAAGCAGTTGAGAGTCGTGGCAACAAAGCACCCAACAACAATCCATTGTTATCGGCATCGAACAACGCATACGCATTGGGTGCCGAACCGGTGGTATTGACCCCCACATTCTGAGCTTGGGCCCAGAAACCTGTGAAGAAGATCAGGCTTGTTAAGATCGTTCGGTATGTGAAAATAGGTGCCATGGAGAGGGGTTAGGTGGCTCAATTTATTGCTTTGGAAGCTATCGTCAACGATTCGTTGCTATGCAGGTTGGGTCGGCTGAGCAGCTGGTCGGTTCGATCGAGCAACCGCCGATCCCGGGGCACGCGTTCGTCCAATGCATGTACTGCACGAACTACCAACGTACCCCCCGGACCGCATTGCACCTGGCAGACCCGATCATCATTCAGGTTTTCGGGTGTGCCGATCAGACCCAGATCGAAAACAGCAACAGCCTTCGATGAGAGTGACAACTGTTCGGGATGATGTGAGATATGATAGGTCTGCTTGGTGACCCCGCCCTCATCTAAATGAATGTGCATGGAACCTCCACAAACCATCCGAACGCGGAAGGAGCCCGTTGGCCCAAGCCACACCTCCTTACGTGAGTGCCCTTGCTGGATGATCAAGTGCGGATGGGTGATCGCAAATGGAGCTACCTCCACCTTCCCAACTAGGGTCACTGTTGCCATACCTGAAGGCCACAGTGCGTAGAATGCACCAGCTACCGATAGCAGCAAGATGAAAAGGTGGATCAGTATATCGCTCGTCATTGTAGGTCCAAAGAGAAGGACCGAACGAGGCTACAAAAAGGACGGATGAGCCGATGGCGGAAATGGGCGCGTGGGTGGTTGTTCCGCTCCGAAAGCTTGCGGAACGAAGCCTGGAATGACATGGTGATGATGAAAGAGATGGGAACAAGAACGCCCGTGGGACTTCCACGGGCGTCTTGCACAAAGACCTCTGTGGTTCACGCCGCTCTTAGCGTACGGGCGTTGTAACTATTTACGGAAGAGGCACTCCAAACCATGCCTATCGGGATGGTCAGAAGAAGTCCCAGCCCACCCGTGAATAGGACGATCGGAATTGAAAGTAAGAACATGATCACACCGCCGGAGACCGTGGCGTAAAGCATGCCCAATGGGCCGAAGAGGAAGGAGAGTAGGAGGGCAATTCCCGTGCTCTTTTGTTTGATCAAGATCGTTCGTTGAAGTGTGTTCGCAGTGCTCATGGTAGTTTGGGTTTCGTTTCGAGGTGGCACAATGCCGCTCCGTTGAGACCAAAATTCCGAAAGCGGCAATGGTTTGAAAAGCGCCATTGAGCGAATGGGCCACTTCATTGAGAGGGTGGTGGAAAGATGGGGTTCGACCACATTCCATTCGAAGGTCTTAGGTCAGCGTAGCATGCTACACAGAAACCTCACTGTGAAGGGTCGGACCATAACAATTTGCCAGCAGAAAGTACCCTGCCGAACTCATCTCGGACGAGCAACATATACAACCCGGAAGATACCGAGCCTCTCGTTAAAGTCAACGGTATCGAGCCGTTCCAAGTGGACTCATACAACAACTCGCCTGCGGGGTTGATAAGGCTTACGCGCAACCGAAGTGGTTGTGCACTGACTGGTAACACCGTGCAATGATCACTAGCCGGGTTCGGAGCGATGTGAAGTTCTTCTATCTGTTCCGCGCGCTCCGGAATAGATGTCGCCTCCCGCTCATACAAATACACCAAACCAACTGCGGGAACCGCCACAGCCATGAGGTCACCATCATGATCGATAGCGGTTACAGCACCACCTAGGTCGTGAAAATTCTGGAATACCCAACCCGTGTCGCCCTCTAAGTAAAACGCTAGGCCGTGGTCCGTGCCGATCACCAATTCGTTCCCAATGACTTCGATCGCTGTTCCGTAGTCTCCGATAATCGGACCTGTCCAGTTGGTTGGTTGGTGGAGCTGCGCGTACCGGTCCCAACCCGCGATCGCATTCTTTCGGAAAACTTCCACATGGGCGGGGGCACCCGACATGGCCGGGCCAAAACCCACATACAGGGTATCGCCCTTCAGTGCCAAAGCCCTACCGAAGTTCATTCCAAGGCTATCTCCTTCGGCGAAAGGCCAGTAGCCGCCATAGGTGCCCGGTTGCGCGTCGATGGTGATCGTATCAGCCTCGGTATCCACTTGAAAGGTCTGGATCAAACCACCAACCGGAAGGCTCGTCGTTGTCTGCCAACACGGATCGGGAACGATCAAGTGCGAACCATTATAAGCCATTTGGGTACCCAGACATGAGGACACGGAATCGGAGATCGCTGCTATCCCTCTGCCTGTTGTCAAAACATAAGGCCCGTTGTTCGGACCGGGTTGGAAAAGTTTGACCAGACTAGCATCGAAGCCTTGAACTATGGGGCCACATGAGATTAATTTGTTCCCATAAAGAACGATAGACAAAGTGGCCGCATTATCTACCACTTGTTGCAGCTCGAAGGTTTCATCATTAAGGGTAAAGTGCCACAGGCCTTGATCGCCTCCAACGAATAAACCTTGCTGTCCAATGCTTAAAGCTCGCCCAAATGACCCACCAATGGTCCCTCCTTCCAGTATGTGCAATACTTCCCAAGTATCCGCACCACCCGAGTTTCGTTCGCGGATCTCGACCAAACCGCGATCTTGCCACTGAGGATTTCCGATGACTAGGCGATCTTCATACACCATTACAGCAATGGGCTGGTCTTGCTCTTCCCCAGCGACTTGTGGGAGCTGTAGTACAACGCGCTGTGTCCACGTTTGAGTTGATCCTGTGGTGCTATACAGGAACAATACGAGCAACATGAAGCACCTACTTACCATTGCAGTTTAATCGATGAACGGGAGTTCTTTGAACGAAGTTCAACAAGGTAGATACCGTGCGGCAGATCGGAAAGATCAATTCCAGAAGAACACGACCTGGAGGTGTTGAAAGCTGCATATTTTCTACCCATCATATCGTAAATCGCAACATATCCTTCGTTTTCGGGACCCCTCCGCGAATTGCACACAAACACATTGTCTCCAACGCGACGGACTTCAAGTTCGTTTAATATGTTCTCATTTGCATCAATACCAACGGGTATGGAAAGGTCACGGATTGTGACTTCGTGTTCAATTGGCAATGAATTCCCTGGATCTTCTTCCGTAGACATTATCATTAACCCATCCATGGACACGTCCAGCAATGGACGATAGTTTGTACCACTGTATCCAAAATCAATGTTGAAAATATGAATAAGCGCCCAACTGTATGGGGTAATCGAACTCCGCTGGTAGACGAAAACATGAAGTGCCGATAGTGCCGATCCTTCCGTTGCTAATAAATAATTTCCTGCGAAGCTTATGGAATTGGCAAAATATTGGGAGCCTTCTATTGCGATGGAATCAATTATGGGAAAACCCGGTTGTTGAATGTCTCTCAATATCACTTTTCCTTCTGTGTTGTTGCCGTCCTGACCACCACGTTGTGCTATGGCCAATACCCCTTCGGAAATTTCTAAAGTCCGGTGATCATTGGTTCCATGATAAATAGTGCCCGAAGAGAAGTTCCCTATTTCATTTCCCTCTGTCGTAAAGAGGTTGCTCCCATTGATTATTGTATCTCCTGAGATGCAAACATCTGTTGCTGTGGTTGTCCATGTGGACTCCAAATTCCAGTTTCCTTCAGTTACGGTTTGATAGACCACTAATCGGGCAGCCCAAGTCCAAGGATATAATTCGTCCACAATTTCTTTCCTCACAATGAGAGTCGAGCCGTCTCCTGCAATCGAACGGATATCCTTATCACACGAAGGATCAGAGATCAAATCATTCCCCAGCATACCATCCTCTATCCACTGGCCGAGGTCATCCAAGCGGTACATGAACAAGGCGATGTCAAAACAGACGTTAGTGCCAAATAGATCTCTTTCGTGCGCTCGCCGACTAATAGCCAGTTTATTTCCCCAAGCATAAATGGTACTTCCAAAGTAAAAGGTGTCACCATCAGGTGGCAGTATGGTTTGTGTCCATCCCCAGTTGTTAGTCCCGCCTTCCCAACGATAGAATACGTGAACCCGGCCCCCCCACCACACTTCACTTACGAAGGCGTAGTCACCAACAATAGCAACATGCATACCGAAGCCCTGCCCTATACCTGGATCAGGATCATGTAAAATTACCGGAGAGGGTGCCTGTGCTATTGACCGGCACCACGAGAATACTAATATAAATAGAAGAATAGTTCTCATTTGATCAGAGTGAAATCGCAGACCATCAACAAGCGAAGATAGGCGTAATGGGAGCGGCGCTATATTTGTTCAATATGACGAACAAATAATGTGCTTTTGGCTTGGGAATGTACACGTAGCTTTCATTTCACTTGCAGTGCTTCATTCTTTGAACCTTTTGGGGCAACCGGGAACAGTGGACCTGTCATTTGTAACAGGAACATCCGTTGACGAGGGTGAAGTACGGGCAATTGCAGTACAGTCTGATGGCAAAATATTGATCGGTGGAGTTTTTACGGAGTATCAAGGTTTATCGCGTCTGGGATTAGTGCGAGTCCATTCAGAAGGCTTGGTGGATCTTGATTTTCAACCACCATTTGAGAATCCGGGTAATCCGTCTGTGGTCAATGCATTGGCCATGGATACGAATGGCGGATGTATTGTAGGTGGCCGACTCTTTGTAACGGGAGTTGGAATGCGGTATTTAATCCGCCTTGACCCAAATGGGTTATTTGACACGAATTTCGATCAGAACCTTGGTTTCGGTATCAACAATTATGTCCACACGATTGCAATTCGTAGTGGAGGTAACATAATCATTGCCGGATCTTTCGATCTAGTTAATGGTAGTTTGAGATCAGGAATTGCCGAACTAAATGCGGATGGGTCATTATTTGACTTTCAGGATTTTCAAGGGGGATTCTCAAATGAGAATGAATTATATGACCATCCCAGTTTTATCAGTATGAAGGTGGTGCCAGATGGAAGTATTTTTATTTGTGGGAACTTCACTCACTATGGAACCGAGGTTGTGGATACGTTCATTAAAATTCTGCCGGATGGATCACTTTCACTCGATCACATTGTTGACTTAGGAACCAATTCTGAGGAATGCTGTTTGGTGTTAGATATGTTGCCGGAGTATGACGGTTCAGTGATAATTGTGGGTACATTTACTGAGATGAATGGCATCATGGCGAATCATGTGGCGCGCATCCTTCCGGCCGGTGAAATTGATCTGGCCTTCGTTTTCGATTCTTCGGCTGTATATTATTCGTGGGGATATGAGATCAGGAAGATTATGAGCGATGGCGATTCTGGATTCGTTGTACTTTCAAACTCTTTTGGAAATAGCGTTGGTAAATTGGCCAACTATGACAATATGGGTAATCCCTATTCTGATTTCAATTCATCAAATTTGTTTTCGAATGGATTGGAAATGGTAAAAGACTTAAACAATAATATCCTAGTTGGGACTGGAGTCTTTCCCATATTTGGGATTGTTCCTGGTATCTTACGCGTACATGGCCGTAATGGGCCAGCATTTTGGCAGTGCCTGTCGGCGCAGGCAATTTCACTATCAGCAAACGACACGTTGGAATTGTCCAACGTAAGCAGTACCAATGAAGTGTGGTACGAAACCACATTGGACAACTGCATGTCGCTAACGCTATCAACCTGTAGCGGTTCCAGCATCGAAGAATTCGGCCCTGGCCTGTACACCTCATGTCCTTCCTATCCGGATTCGGTAATAGCCTTGCCTGTGGGCACCCCAAATGCGTGCGGTGGTCTGGACTACACTTTCGAGGAACTCGGAGCAGGCACCTACTGGCTAGCAGTGCAAGCAGATAGCGGGTCCTATTCATTTTCGATCTCGAATATCGTTTGCGGGCCATTGGACTGCATGCAGGTACCGGGGGGAAGTGCGTTGCCCGGAACTGCGTGTGATGACAGCAACCCCGAAACCGAGAACGATACGTGGACAAGCGATTGTTTGTGTAGTGGTGTTCCAGTTGTTAACACGGATTGTAATGGGGTAGTGGATGGCCCTGCGGTGCCGGGTACCCCGTGCGATGACCAGATCCTTTTTACCACCAATGATACATGGGTCATAGGTTGCATTTGCATGGGCTACGATTGTGCCAGCGAACTTGGAGGTACGGCATTGCCCGGCACGCCGTGTGACGATGGTTTAGCGTGGACCTACAATGATGTATGGAATGCGGATTGCGATTGTCAGGGTGTTGGTATGGTCGGTGTTCGCGAATTGAATGGTCAATTCCCTTTGGTGCGGATCGTTCCCAATCCTTGTTCATCAGGTTCGTTCGATCTATTATATGATGCATCGTCAAGGTCTATCCAAGTGCGGCTTCTGGATGCTGCCTCGCGGGAAGTCTTAAGTGAAGCATTCACTACAATTGGAGGTCGTGTAACGGTCGATCGGAATGGGATCCCGGCCGGACTCTACCTTGTGGAGGTAAGTGCTGATGAAGGGCGAACGGTGCAACGGGTCATTCTTCAATAATCGTTGTGATTTGGGATCAACGATGCAGCAGGGAATTCAGTATTCAGATCGTTTCATCAGCTTCACCAGTATCACGGTGAGACTAGTGTTCCTTGCTATTGCACTTTGTATTGGAGGTTCCATCCTTGCGCAAGGGTATACGTACGTAAACACAATGAATGGTGACTTGGACAGTACTGCCACAAACTCCAAATTCGGTTGGTCCATGGCCACTTCCGGCAACAATGTCGTTGTTGGTTCTCCTTTCCATTCGGATCGTTTGGGTCGTGTTTCGGTCTTTCAGAATGCCTCCTTCGGTGATACACAGGTGCCAGTTCATCTGATCGACGTGAATAATCAAGGAGGTGCAAACCCGGCCATTGAAACCTTTGGTGCAACGGTTGCATTGTCCGGAGATTGGTTGGCAGTGGGTAATTGTTCACCCTTCGGGAGCAGCCAGTATTGTAGCACTGGCGTAAATTGGGTTACGCTCTTTCATTTCGATGGCGCTGGTTGGCAAGCCTATCCGCGATTCTTGCGACCGAACGGTGCAACAAGCGGGAATTTCGGTAAAGCCATTGCGCTTGCGGATGACCTGATGGTAGTTGGTGGTGCTAGAACCTCCGACGATACCGATGGTCAAGATGTGGTGTACTTCTATCGACGGAATGGGACGGTGTGGCCCACATTACCCTCGGATTCGTTGTTCGGAAATGGCAGCTTGACTGGTGAATGGGAGGCATTTGGTCATGCACTATCCATGCGAGATGGCCAATTGGTGATAGGCGCACCGGGTGATGATGAATTAGGCATGGACTGTGGCGCGGTCTACTTGTATGGAAGGGACCATGGAGGCACAAACAATTGGGGCCTAGTACGGAAATTGCTTCCTGCGAACGGCGTAGCGGGAGATCACTTTGGAACGGCAGTGGCGATCAAGGATGATCGATGTGTTGTTGGTGCTCCCGGTCGTTCGATAAACGGTGTGTCAGCTGGCGCGGGCTATCTCTACGAAGCGGATGCCGGATTTCCGGGGAATTGGGGCGAGGTCGCATATCTGGAACCGATCGGTACACCGGGCATCGGGATGGCATTGGGTACAGCGGTTGCCTTGGGGCCGGACAGGATCGCGTTGGGCGCTCCACACCATAAATTATCAGCATTTGAGAATGACGGAAGCGTGCATGTCTATCGGAGAGAAGGAATGGCTTGGCCTCCGGTACAACGCATCGATCCGTATGCCGATGGCGTGATCAATGTCGTAGGCAGGGCGGGGAATGCTGTCGGTTTCGTTGGGGAGCATTTGTTGATCGGTGCGCCATGGGCCAAATTGCTCAGTCAAACACCACCAGCCGAGATCACAGGAGTGGTTCTGGTCTATTCGGAAGGTCCGGTCTCTGTGCCTTCGCATGCAAGTTCAGATGTGCGCCTCTGGCCCAACCCATGTGCAGAAAGTGTTCAACTCCAAAGCGGTACTTCAACGATCACCCGTGTGCGCATCATGGATGCAATGGGCCGCGTTCTACAACCTTGGGAAAGTGTCAGCCGCGGTACACATCAATTGGACTTGACCGGTGTCGCCTCCGGCAGCTACTTCGTGCAATGCGAAATGGCGAACGGCGAGCACTTCACCTTGCCTTTGATGCGCCGTTAGTTCGTCGTATGTAGGACGAAGGTGTGCAAGTAGTCCGTGTTGAGGTAGGGATGGAAGGCGCCGACCAACCAATTTCCTTCACCCCAAGAACCCAACGCACGCAAACCCTTTGCGGCGATCACCATTTCAGTCGAAACCACGGAACCATCGGCTGCAAGCTGCGCGGAGGTGAGGTCACAGAACCGGTCGTCGCGCAAGCCTCTTATTGAAAGCACGGGTTGGTCATACACGTTCGATGTTGCGTTATAGCCTCCGTTGGCAGGTGAGATCGCACGGATCAACGCGGTCCGGTCCGTGCCCGCAAGTTGTGGGTAGCTGATCGCATTCTGAATGTTGTCCAGGTCGGAACTAGCGGCGAAAAAGGGACGGCGCACATCTGCATCCACTTGGTAATAGCCTGCTAGAGCGAGCACCCCATTGTGCATAAGGAACGAGGTCGGAACTGCATCGCGCAGGCCAAATGGTGTAGCCACAGTTTGTTCTGCTTCATCGGTCCACATGCTGTGGGTGACCAACACATCCTTTCCGGGCCCCGATGTATTTTCGGTATCCATGAACAGCAAGGTCCCACCAGACCCATCAGGGAGGAGGCCATGAATTAGGTGGTCAGCGGCAACAAGCTGCACTGGTAGACCGGATGTGCTTCCCACACCTGCGGAGAGTGCGATCTGATAGGTTCGGTGGTACGCCGTGGGCAACGGACCATCAGCTCGGTCATAGCGTACTGTTACGATCAAACGGTCCGGATCACGCATTGCACCAAGAGCCCTAGTGCGGTATAGTTCGTCCATGTCGTTGGCGCGAACGAGGGTGCCTTTGTCCGCAACGAAACGGCGAACGGGCTGTGCCAGTGCGTTACCACTTCGGTCAACGCGATGGACCAACACGTGGATGCGATCATCGATCTCCGTTTGGATGCCAACACCAATGAGCAGGTAGGCGTTGTTCGGCAACGGCACGAGGTCCGTGATCGACCAGGCTTCCGTGCCGAAAGTGATATTTTCCACAGTGCTTGTAAGTCCTGCGAATTCCAATGTGCTCTCAAGGTCTCCGTTCGCACCAAAGAACAACGCTTTGGCGAGCACGGGGTCGTCGATGGCGCGCTTGCACAGCACGATGATACCACCGGAGTACGGATCCTGAACGGTTCGTACCGACACGGCTTCCATCACGGTGAATTGGTCCAGTGGAAGCGGCTCTGCTGCTGGTTCCTTGGTACAGCCCATGAGGGTGCACAGCAGGAGCAGGGATAGGTATACGAGTGCTCTCATCGGTAAATGCGGTTCCGCTTGTGATACCGGATGATGTACTGGACGCCCAGCGCCATGACGAGCTGAGAGATGCGCAGGTCGTTGTCCGCGTAGTAATAGCGGACCAGCAACTCGCTTTCCGTATAAGGCGCTGTTCCCAATGTGAGGGCGGTGAGCGCATGGGTGTATCGGCCTTCCAAGGTGATCGCCGTGTGCCCGATCTTGTACGCGAATCCTGCGCCACCGGAAACATTGTATTGATAGGCTTCGCGTTCGCCAATGCGGTCCGCATCATACGGCCCCAACAAGCGAACACCATCACCGCTTCGTTCAATGTGCGCGTTCGCAGTTTGTAGTGCCGCGATCCCAGCACCCGCATAGAGGTACGGAACCCAAGCAAGGTCCTTGATCCAGAATGATTTTCGTAGACCAAGAGAGAGGTCATATGACCTCAGGTCCTCTTCGTAACGGACGGCCTTGTTCTGCACTTCATAGCCCATGTTGTTGATTCCGCCATTCGCTCGCAAAGCCAAATTGGGGATGATGTCATACTCAACCAACACATTCGCGGACCAACCGGGTTTGGAGCTATAGCTGGATGGCCCATCTTCACTGAATACTACACGATTTGTCGCGACCTCCAAGATCGGATAAAGTACTCCTGCCATCAGACCAGCGCGGAACCGTCCATGGTCCTTCCGCAATTTTCCTTGTCCTAATTCCCGACTTCCAAAAAGCAACTGGTAGTTGGTGTAGAGTTCATCCCGCTGCGGAATTTCAATAAGCAAGGGGTCGTAAGGTTTGAGGGCGTAATTGCGATCCACCCGGAACAAGGATTCCAGGTCCCTTTGCATGGCATGCACGGAGTCCAAGCGCGCAGCGATCAGCGTTCGTAGGAAGATCGTTCGGGTCAATTGATCCCGGTCGTCCGTGCAGATAGTTAAGAGGCTGTCGGCCCAACGGTCGGCCGACTTGAACTGGCCATCCTTATATAGGCGAAGCGCTTCTTGGTAACCGGTTTCGCACGATAACGCATCTTGGGCATGCAATTCGCCACAAAGCAGCAACGCACCAGCGATCAAGGTCAGAAACCTGCGCATGTTGGTGCTGGTATTCCGGTTTCGCCTATTTCGTTCCATTCCGCTTGGCTCCATGTACGATCGACCAACTCACAGATCCTTTCGGCCATCGATCGGCCGGAGCAAAATACGCGTTCTACACGATCCCCGAATGCCAAGTAAAGCACATCGCCCGTGCCGAAGGCCATGGCACTAGGAATGGCATCCAACGTGATCCGCGTGGTTGATCCCGCATTTACGATCACAAGTTCCTTCACTGCATCCACAAAAGCGATCTGGCCCGTGCTCGGTGAATGGGCGATCTGCTCTACGCGCCGTCCACCGCCTTCGTGCACTGTGGTAGCGCGTCCTTCGGAAATGTGCAGCTTCAACACCGCGCCTTTTTCAGTACCGATGAACACAATGCCCTTGTCGGCAGGAGCCAAGCAGCGCGCAAGGTGACCCATGGGGAGCGGTACTTCCGTGTATTGTCCATCCGCAGCCAGGATCCATGCTGGTCCGGTCGCAGCAATGATGACCACCTTTTGTGAAGCCGGGTCGAAGGTCATCCCTTTGATCGCTCCACCCGCTTTCAGCTGGGTCAATGGGTTAAACCGATCCCTTTCCTTGGACCATAACTGGATGTTCCCGCTGGCATCGCCGACCACCACCTGCGAGGTGCCGGGCCAACTGGCCACGGCTCTTGGGTTCGCACACGGACTACTGGAATTCGACTTGGCAAGGAGCGGTCCACTTGTTGAAGAATAGACTGCAATATCGCCGGATGCATTCGTCAACACGATCGCCTTCCCATCCGAACTGAGGTATGAGCGTCCTGTCCCAGGTTCGATCTTCGAGGAAAGATCGGTGAGTGTATTCGCATGCTTCAGTCCCTTATCAGTTTGAAGGAGGATCCCGTTGTGCCCAAGGATCCATAGATCATTCCTTCCGTTTTCAACGAACAACTGGTTCGGCGACTTTTTCAAACCACCCAAGCGCACGGGATCAGGCCGTTCCAATTCTTCCAAGCCAACACTCAACGCTCGCACGAGTTCGTCCTTGTGTACATCGCCACCGGCCTGTTCCATGCAACGCAAGGCATGCACGGCCATCAATCCACGGAAGGCAGGTCGACCCTTAACGGCCATGCTGTTCTGGGCCAATCGACTTGAGTTCTGTTGCAGGTTCAAATTATCGGTGATGCGCTTGGCTCGGGTCAAGGAATCTGCGCGGGCTTCAGCGATCACGCGTTGTTCAGCTTCGTCCATTCGCGCGCTACGTTCTCCTTCCAATGCCACTTGCTTGCCTTGTTCCTGCCGACGTGCTTCTATCTCATTCTCGAGCGCCACATTCCGTTCGGCTTCGATCTCCAACGCACGACGCTTAAGCTCCGGATAAGCCCGTTTGAGGTCTTCGAGTATACCATCGGACTTGTCCCGCTGCCGTTCAGCATACCAGCGCGCATCATCCGCTACCTGAGCAAGGCTGTCCGCGACTGAAAGGCGTTCCGTTGTCTCCGCTAGTACTTTCCGCATCGCCGAGACCCTGTAAAGCGACCAGCCCAGTGTTCCGCAAAGCAGCCCGATCGCGATGAGGGCCACAACAAGACGCGTTTTTTTCATGGGCATTGATACCCGGTCGGTTTTCGTTCACCTTTGCGGAGCATCCCAAGTTCAAATGTGGCTCTGTTGAAGAAGGATTTTGTCATGGTACTAGAAAAGCTGCAAAATAGAGAACTGCGTGCGATCGGGCGGTTACTGCTCCTACTTTCGGTCGGATCTTGCGTTGGTTGCGGTGAAATGGATACGTCGACAGCCTTGGATGATGGGACTGAATGCATGACCATGGTCCGTGCGACGATCGAAAACGTGGACCGTGCGGAAACCGATAGTATAAGAGTTGCGTTGATAGACGAAGCGCTGTTGGCACTGGGTGAGGCTCCCTCGATGAGTTGTGAACGCGATCTATTATTGGTGAAATTGGACCTGCTAGGTGACGCGGATCTTACTGAAGTTTCGGTGCGTACGGGCGAACGGCTGCTCGCTATGAGAAAAGCGCTTACACCGGATCAATTGGCACGCGTCAAATTCCAACTGGCAGAGATCTATTTCCAACTAAAGGAACCAAGGTCCTTCGACATGGCCAAAGATGTTTTCCTGCACTGGGATTCCATGGGGGTCCGGTCCCAAAAGATGTATGACGCCACAAGCTTGCTGGTTAAGACCTATGACCTTACCGGGGAACTGAAGGAGTGCGAGGAATTATTGACTAGAGCACTTGTTAAGGCAAAAGGCGAGCGCGATCCTTTATGGACGGCTGAACTGTTGGACCGTTTGAGCGTTGTGGTTTCAAGGCAAACACGAATGGACGAGGCCATTGCCATCCAGCAAGAAGGAATAGCGCTGCTTGATGGATTATTGAAGAATGGATCAGTGCACGACACCTTGGTGCAGCGATCCAACATCGTCCAAGACGATCGGAACCCGTCAATGACCCCCGATAGTTCGCTTCGTTTGTTGACGATCAGGGACCAGTTGATGCTGCGTTACCGCCTGCGTACCCACATGGGAGAGGCGTTCCTATCCGGCGGAAGAAGAGCCGATGCCAAACGTGCCTATGAGGAAGCAGCATTATTGGCCAACGGGCCTCTGGTCGGCCTAGTGGATGCGCCGTTCAATGAATTGGGTAGGATCGCATTGCTTGACGGTAATGCTGCGGAGGCCATTGAACGGGGGAGAGCGGCTCTGACACAAGGACAACGAAAGCACGACCCGGCGGCAGTGCATGATGGCGCGGATATTCTCTACCTTGGATACAAAGCGCAGGGCGAAACGGGCCTTGCACTTGCCATGTTTGAGCTGGCAAAGGCCTATGACGATTCATTGGGCAATGCATCATTCGCGTTGGACGTTCAGAAGAAGCAGGTTCTGTACGAAGTGCGCGACGATAGTTTACGCATGGTGAACGCCTTGGATCAAGAACAATTGGAACGAAAGAGCGCTCAGTTGGAAGCCAAGAGCAATCGGACCATCGCCCTTGCAGTTGGGGTTATGGGTTTTGTGCTGCTAATGGGCGGAGGGTTCTGGTTCGCGACGGATCGCAAGCGAAGAAAGGAGCGTTTCGATCGCGAATCAGCGCAGTTGGAGACCCAGGCATTGCGTAGCCAAATGAATCCCCATTTCATTTTCAACGCGCTCAACTCCATCAACAACTACGTGCAAGAGAACGATCAGGACAGTGCGTCCTCCTACTTGGTCAAATTCGCTCGGGTCATGCGGGCCGTGTTGGAGAATAGCCGTTTCGGTGTAGTATCCTTGAAGGATGACCTGGATACGTTACAAGGCTACTTGGAATTGGAACGTATGCGGATGCAACAACGATTCGATTTCAAGGTGGAAGTTTCGCCTGATCTCGATCCGGAGGAGGTGATGGTCCCACCGCTCGTCGTGCAACCCTTCGTGGAGAATGCGATCTGGCATGGCATAACGTTGAAGGAAGGGAAGGGCCACATCCTGCTTCGGGTTGAACGTCGTGGCAAGCAATTGGTCTGGATCATTGAGGACGATGGCGTCGGTAGAAGTGCACCGAAACCGGAGATCGCTCCGGTTGGTCATCGCGATCACGGAGCAGCAGGCAAGAAGACATCTTTGGGCACCTCGATCACACGTGCCCGGTTGGATCTCGTCCAGAAACAGCACGGTGGTAAAGCCGGCTTCCGCTACATCGACCTACCCCAAGGCACCCGTGTAGAGGTTGATCTGCCTTTGATGGAGGCTGGGTAAAACGACAAAGCCCGCCCGAGATAGTTCCCGGACGGGCTTCGTTGCCGTCGATATGGTCTATCGTTCAGCTATCGTCCAACAACAACAGGTAAACTCATCACCTCTCGCTCTGTTTCGATCCGCACGTGATACATTCCCGATGCGAGATCACCCAGGTCCATCTGCATGGTGCTGGTCCCGCCTATCACACGTTGTTGAAGAACCTTACCCATTGCATCCAATACCATTACGCGACCAATAGTCGGCAACCCATCCATCGTGATCGTGAATTGACCATTGTTCGGGTTGGGGAAGATCGCCATCCTTGGGCCAGTAGTTCCGTGTGCTGCGATACCGGTTACGATGACCTGAAAGCATTGTTCGATACCGATGCAACCGCCTCCACCGTAAGCTATTGCGCAAACAGAATACACACCTCCTATCGCTGGCGGCACCAAAAGCGCTTCGCCATCGAAATGGTCCGGATCGTTGCCCCAGCTCCAGTCGGCCGGGAAGCTCCAAACGATGGAATCCGCATCGATCAATACCGGCAACGCGCTGAAAATGTAGGTGCCGGGGATGCTCTCGGTATCTGGTGCTAAGATGGGGTCAAGCTGAAGGTCCATCACATTGACCTCCAACTGGGCAGTCGCACTTACGCATGGCCCCGCACCTGTTGCAGTATAGGTGTACGTGCCCTCTGGACTTACGCCAGGCATGAAGATGCCAGAAGTGGCGCCGAATTGATACGACCAAAGCCCTCCTTGTTGAGGGTTTCCTTGCAAGTACACGAATAGGTTGATGGGCGCGCTAGTTGCACAGAGCTCGACCGATCCACCGATACCGGCATTTGGGGCTGCATCTACCACGATGGTGGTGCTGTCGCTGTTGCTACAGCTACCCACGGTCACGGTGTAGGTCAATATCCACGTGCCCGGTCCTGCTATTGCTGGGTCGAATTGGTCGTCACTAACGCCTACGCCGGTCCATGTTCCGTTGGATGGTGTGCCACTCAATGCAACGGGGGCGGCAGTGCTGCACAATGGTCCGTATGTTCCAGTACTGATCTGCGGCTGAGCAATTATGGTGACTAGGAGGGTGTCGGCATTCTGGCAGGCCATTGCCCCGGATGCTTGACCAATAATGGTATACACACCGGGTTCTTTTTGAGGGCTGAAGAACCCGATGACACCCGGCCCGTTCTGGACAACGGTATCCATGCCCGACAAACTTCCGTAGACATTGCCGCCACCTACGGACAATACGAGGGGCGCGTCGTTACTGCACATCGTCGTATCAGGCCCCAAGAACACATTGGCACAGGCCTGGAGAGTGAAATAGTTGGCATTGGCACTACAGTTGCCTCCATTCACTGCGTTGAAAGTGTAAGTCACGTAGCCCTGATCGGGCCGTTCTGAACATGAGCGTTCCACTACACCACCGGCTTGCGCTATATCTGACCATGTGCCGCCGGGTGGGGTAGCTTCAAAGACCAAGGGGTCTGTTCCGCAGGGGTTATTGATCTGTCCAGAAACCAATTCGATGCTTGGTGTATCCACGACCTCTATCGAACTCTGGACAATACCGCAGGCTTCGGTCGAGGTGTAACTTAGTTCGAAGGAGCCAACCCCCGAGGGAGTGAACACGTTGTCCTCCACTCCGGGTCCGGACCAAGTACCGCCGGAAGGTGTTGCGAAACCGTCCAATGCATATGCGGTACCAGTAACGCAGAGCGTATCGAAGGGAGTGAGGATAATGCCGGTAGTGAGGATCTCGCCGACGCAGTTGCAGGAGAGGTCCCAGGTGTCGTTCACGGTGCAGGGGTCGCCATCATCGCAGGGTGTGCCGGGCAGCGCGGTGCCACCGGGGGTGCCTGCGCAGTCATCAATACCCCCCAAGAGTCGCGCGATGCGGTTGCGCCCCGTACCGTTATAGGAAGTGAAGGTCCCTCCGATCAGCGTCCGGCCATCGGGCTGTCGGGCAATGACACCAATACTTCCTTCAGCTCCGGTACCGGGTTCGAAGCTGGGGTCTATGCTAGCATCGGTGTTCAGCCGCGCAATGGCATTGCGGGGAATGCCATTATAGCTAAAGAACTCTCCTCCGATCAGGATCTTCCCATCGGCTTCCTGAACCACAACTGACAGGATACGGTCATTCGCCCCCGTTCCGGGATCGAAGTTCATGTCTAAGCTGCCGTCCAAGTTCAGGCGGGCGATACCGTTACGGGGCGTTCCATCGTATTCGGCAAACCCACCTACGACCAAGACCTTACCAGCCAGTTCCGGGCCTGCATCCGTGGGATAGATGGCAATGGCATGGACCGTAGGGTCGAAACCGCCGCTTGCTCCCGTGCCGGGATCGAATCCGTTGTCCAGACTACCGTCCGCGTTCAGGCGGGCGATGTCGTTACGGGGCGTACCATCGTACTCGGTGAAACTGCCACCGATCAGGATCTTACCGGCTAGCTCCGGCCCTGCATCCTGTGGATAAATGGCAATGGTCCGGACTTCTGCGTCCCCAAAATCTACCGTTGTTCCTGTCCCAGGATCGAATCCGCTGTCCAGACTCCCGTCCGTATTTATGCGAGCTATGCGGTTACGAGTCGTACCGTCATATTCGGTGAATGCGCCGCCGACCAGGATCTTGCCAGCCAGCCCCGGGCCTGCATCCGTTGGGTACAATGCAATGGCTTGTATAGTACCTTTCTGCCCATCATTGATAACTCCAGTTCCGGGGTCAAAGTTCAGGTCAACGCTGCCATCGGTATTCAGCCGTGAGATACCATTACGTGCGTTACCATCGTGATTGCTGAAGTACCCAGCGACGAGGATCTTTTCCGCCAACGCAGAACCCGCATCAGAAGGATATACCGCGATGGCGCGGACAGCGAGGCCATTGGAATCGAAAACGCCATCGCCCAGCAATTCTGGGTTGGAAAAGCCGGGGTCCAGTTCACCATCCGCGTTCAACCGGGCGAGACATGTTCGGCGTGTGCCGTTATAGCGGGTGATCCTCCCTCCTACCAACAACTTGCCATCCGCCAGCGGCACAATGGCCTCTACGCTGTCGTCCGCTCCCGTGCCGGGATTAAAGCTAAGGTCTATATTTAAGGAGGTGTCCAGTCGCGCAATACTTCTGGCAATAACCCCATCCACGTAGCGGAAGTTCCCTCCGATCAGCACCCGGCCATCGGGTTGAAGGGCGATCGCGCGGACCCAAGTGGTCAGACCGGCGAACACATCCACATTAGCATCCTCACTGCCATCGGGATTTAGCCGACGGACAATGGCCCCGAACATCATGCCACCGACCAGCAACTTTCCATCGGATTGTAGGGCCATGCACTCAATGAGGGATCCGGTAGATGTGAAGCTCGGATCCACGCTGCCATCAGTATTCAAGCGGGCCAATGTGGGGCTTCCTGCGGCCAGCACCTGGCCATCGGGTTGAAGTAGAATGGAAGAGACGCCAAATGCCATTTCTTCACCGGGGTCGAAGTCGGTGTCCAAGCTGCCGTCCGCATTCAGCCGGGCGATATAGTTCCGGACCGTACCGTTGTACTCGGTGAACCCGCCACCGATCAGGACCTTTCCAGCCAGACCTGGCCCTGCTTCTGTGGGATAAAGGGCGACGGTACGCACAATGCTGCCACCTCCATTATTTGCCACTCCGGTGCCGGGGTCGAAGCTCGTGTCCAAGCTACCGTCCGCATTCAGTCGGGCGATTCCGTTGCGTGTCGTTCCATCGTACTCGTTGAATACGCCCCCGATAAGGATCCTACCATCGGGCTGTAGAGTGATGGCCTCAACGGCCCCATCCGCTCCAGCGACGGGGTCGAATCCGGTATCCAAACTGCCGTCCGCGTTCAACCTTGCGATGCCGTTGCGGGGGGTGCCGTCATACGCGGTGAGTTCTCCTCCAACCAAGATCTTCCCAGCCAGCCCCGGGCCAGCATTCGGAGGGTATATGGCGATGGCTTGGATCGAATAGAAGCCGCCACTTGCTCCGGCGCCGGGGTTGAAGCTGGTATCCACGTGGCCGTTTATATCCAAGCGAGCGATGCCGTTGCGGGCGGTGTCGTTGTAGGAAGTGAAGTTCCCCCCGATCAGGATTAGGCCGTCGGGTTGGACGGCAATGGCCTCTATTACCCCGTTAGGGCCACTGCTATAACCGAAGCCCACATCTGTGGGGTTGAAGGTCGGGTCATTGGCGCCCGCCTGTGCATGAACGGCACCGGAGACAAGTATAAAGGAAAGTACCGTGAGGATCCTCAGCAGGGAAAGCAAGAAGGGAGAATTTGCGTTTGTCATTTGGTCATGGAATTAGATGGGGAGGATCAGTGTGAGTTTTGTTTGGTCTGGTGTTGGGAGGGAGAAATAAGACGGTCGCCATGACAACATAAGTTTAGGTTATTATGCTTTTTTAGAACTACCGTTGGCTGAGTAATCGTTGCTGCCCCCGTGTATCATGAGATCGCCAAGTTAGGGTGTAGGACCCGACCACCACTTGAGAAAGGTCCATCGTGAAGCTCGTCGTGTTCCGTCCAAGGTCCACCACGCTGCGACCGGTAGCATCGTACCGCTCGAAGTGAAGGTCCTCGCCCATGGTTTCGAACACAACTTGCACTATACCTCGGCTTGGATTGGGGTATTCAAAGGCCGTCCAGGCCATTCCTGGACGGTCCTCGTGACATTCATTGTAGTTGATCATTGTTTACCGCCGAACCACAACAGGTAAACTCACCACCTCACGCTCCGTTTCGATCCGCACGTGATACACTCCTGCAGCAAGATCACCTAGATCCATCTGCATGGTGCTGGTCCCGCTTATCATGCGTTGTTCAAGGACCTGCTTTCCCAATGCATCCAAGATCATTACGCGGCCAGTTGTTGGCGAACCATTCATGGAAATCGTGAATTGACCGTTGTTTGGATTGGGGTAGATGGATACGCTACTGCTTTCACGATCCAGCTGCCGGACACCAACTGTTAGCTGCGTTTCAAAGCAGACCGTGTCGCCCACACATCCACCACCGATCGCGTACGCGCAGATGGTATAGAATCCAGCTTCATCGGGAGGGTCCAAGTACGCCATCGTGTCCAATGTATCTGAGTCCGTGCCAGCCCAGTTCCATCCGGCTGGTATGATCCAAACAACCGAATCCGCATCAAGGAGTTCGGGTGTGGCAGTGAAGAGCAATGTGCCCAATTCGCCTACTGATGTAGGTCCGTCGATCATATCCAACTCAAGGTCCAGAACATTCACGCTAACGGTAGCGCTATCATTGGAACACGCACCGGTGCCTGCAACAGTGTAGCTATAGTCACCTTCAAGAGCAACCGCTGGGTCGAAGAAACTGGTGCCCAATACACTGGGCCCGGTCCATGCGCCATCCGGGTCTGGAGTTCCGTTCAGAACAGTAAGAAGGTCGACAGGATCTGCTTCGGCACAAAGCACTAATGATGCATTTTCACCTGCATTCGGCGCGTCCGTTTCGCTTACGGTAACCGTTGCAGAGGCGTTTGCGCAAGGAGCTATGCCATTCACTGTATAGGTGTATACACCGGGGTCCATGGTAACAGGGTTGTAGGATCCGGTGGTGGGGCTTGGGCCGCTCCAGTTGCCTCCGACTTGTGGGTTCCCTGCCAATTGTTCGGATAGCAATATGGGATCGCCATTGCTGCATGCCGATAAGGTCCCATTGGTACCTGCATTTGGTTCCTGATTCTCCACCACGGTCACTGTGGCGATAGCGTTGGGGCATGCGCCTACACCGGCTACCGTGTATGAATATACGCCGGGGTTCATAGTGGCAGGGTTGTATTCCCCGTTCGTTATTGGGCTGGGCCCGCTCCACGTGCCACCCGCGCTGGGGTTGCCGCCGAGTTGTGCGATCAAACTTTGGGGCGCCGTGCCGGAACAGGTGCTAAGGTTACCGTTGGTGCCGGCGTTTAACGGCTGCGATACTGTGATCGGCGCTGTACGCTCCGGACCGTAAACTCCGCAACTGTTCACGGGTGTTACGGTGATGGTTGCGTTAGCCGTTAGTGTAGTGGAGAAAGACTCGCCGCTCCCAGTGCTTGGTGTACCACCAGGAACGGACCATTGGAAGGTGACCCCGGGAACCGATGTGACTGAAAAGGAAGCAGGACTACCCGCACAGGCCGCACCTTGAATGGGTGTGGGTTGCTCTGGCACTTGCGAAATGTTCATAGCGAGCGAAGCCGTGGCGCTGGTGCCACATGCATTCGTTGAGAAAATCTGCACTGTGCCCGCCGAACTACCAACGGTAACGGTAATGGTACTGCCGGTACTTGGCACATGGCTCCAACCTGCGCCGGTGGGAACAGTCCATGTGTAAGATCCTGGCAAAGCGATATTCGGGCCGGAAGGTGGTGTGGCAGTGAATGTCACCACCGAACCGGGGCAGAAGCTGTTCTGTGCAGGCGAGGCCGCGATTACAGGAAGTCCAAGGGTTCCGGCGGTCTCTACATTAACAGTACGGGACACCACCGAACTCCATTGTCCGTGGTTGTCTTTCAGTTGTAGCTTCAGTGTTTGGTTCCCGGTGGGATATCCACACAGGTCCAATGGGCTGTCGGCATAGTTGATCTGTTGCTGCGGGGTGTCGAAGTACTTGGTTCGGACCAAGGGGTCGAACTCGTTGGTCGGTGTACCTACCCAGTAGCGCACGGCCACGATCTCCCATGGGCCGTTATGGAATATCTCGAATGTGCGGGTTACCACACTGCTCCAACGCACAGCGCCGTTGGAGGCGTGGTCCTTGAGACGCAAATGAACAATGTGGGTTCCAACGGACAAGGCGTCCGTATCCAGTGGTACGTTGGTCAGGTTCACAGTCGTGGCGGGCGCTACTGCCTCGAAGATCCGGTTCGCATCGTTCTGGTCGAACCAGTATTCATAGCCCCTAACGGTGGGCGATTGGGCATGGAGTGCCATGGCCATGGCCATGGATACCAAAAGTGTGATGTTGCGTAGCATGGTTTCTTAGTTTTGTTGGGCCGCGCCCTGAATGGTTACATTGATAGTGCCGCCGTTGGTAGCGCCGAGAGTTCCACCAGTAGGCAGTAAGCCTGTCCAATGCGGGTTGAATGGGATCGCCTCCGGCTTCCAAGGGTTGCCGGATGCGCCTGAGAAGATGCCCACTTTGTAGCCTCCTATTCCTGTCATTGCATTCGCTTGTCCATTAGGCTTTAGCTGGTAATCATCCACGTTCATGTTGAAGGCATCAACACTTGATATATTCTCGAAATTCGGGTTCGACGCGCCAAGAGGGCCTAATGGAATCACTTGGTTGCCTGTGTACAAAGCGGTTCCCGTGTTGGTTAGAACAGGCGTACCAGTAAGTGCAAACAGATTTGACTGAACAGTACCGGATGTGCTAAAGTTCACAGCGCTTGTGTTCTCGAGGACGAAGATGTTGTTTGTCCACGTGGAGTTCGGAGCGCCACCGACTAACGCATTCGTATTTGGGAAGAGCAGAATGCATTGGGAAATGGAAATATTGGATGCTGTCGAGTACATGGAAATACCCGAGGAAATTATGCAGTTATCAATGGAAACATTCTGTGACTCACCCAAGGACAGGCCAAATTTGAAGGCGCATTGCTTGAACTGAACTCCGTTCGGGTCGGTACCTGGATTAGGGGCCAATGAAATGCTGCTGAACTCGCATCGCGTGAATGAAATGTTGGTCATAGCTGCTCCGACTGCAATGTTATCCTCGAAAGAGATACCGTGGAATGATGATCCAGCTCCAGCCCCAACGATACTGAACGACCCAGGGTTGACAGAAGGAATGACGGTTCTACCAGTGACTGGTGTACCCGAGGGGAAGGTCCCGGCGCCAACGAAGGTCAGTGGCTTGGATATACTGAGACCATAGTAAGGTGTAATGATACCACCGGGAAGGATGATCGTATCATTGAACGCTGCGACCGAGACGACCCCGGCTAGATCGTCCGTTCCAAGGGGTGGCAGGTAATAGAAATACGATGTTCCACCACTAAGCCGGGTGATCACCTGTGCGGTTGCACCTTGAAGAAGGAACAGTGAGAACAAGAGAGAGACAAGGAAGCGCATGGGTTGGGTTTGTTTCGGTTCGTGAATGGTACAATTATGGAAAGCGGCTAAGGGGCCAGTTGGTGCCTTCGGCTTCTGGACCATGTAGGTCCCATACGCGGAAGGTGACGTTGAATGGTTCATGGTTTTGTTGGTATTTAGTTATCGTTGTTGAAGAAGTTCTTTTAGTTGCAAGCCAGTTCAATTGCCCTTAGTGCAAACACAGGTCCCACCCACCAACTTCGCGGCATCTTCGCAACCTTGCCGTACCATGTCAAGTTGAACTTTGTTGCCGCATTGGTCGTCATAAGGCCGTGTTTCCATTTGGCCATTGCTGTCGGTTACATGGAGCTCGCACGTCAGGCATTTCTGGCAAGCTGGCAGGGCGATGAGTAGCATGATCATGGCGGCCCAGTTCAAGGCGGAAAGCTTGATCGAATGCGTGTTGTTGGGGGTGTTTGTTGAATGGTTCATGGTTCTTGTTTTTGGTTGTTTAGAAAGGAGGTTGATTTGTTGAGTTGCAAGTGTTCGCTTACTGCACACTGAAGTCGTACACCTTCTGCTGGGTGTAGCCGTTGGGTGCGGCACCGGAATACACGAAGCAGTATTCACCGGATACGATGCCGTCTGTGCGCACCTTGAAGATGCCGGGCGCGATCTGCTCGATGGTGAATGGCCGTGCATGTTTATCGTCGATCCCCATCTCTTGTGTGTAGTTATTCTCCGAACCGGTTTCGAGCTCGCGCGATCCTTCTGCAATGTCGAATTTGGCCAAGGTGAATTCGTTCGGGCTCGTAGCTTGTAGAAAGCCGTAGAACGAGATCGTATTTTGATCGAACCCGGCAGTTTGCTGATTGAAATAGAAGTAGAACTCTTCTTGCCCAGTGCATTGGGTGCGGGCTTGTGAACCCGTAACACGGGAAACGACGGTGCTCTTTGCGATCCCGTATGAGAACCTTCGAGCGAGGTTCCCTTTCGTCTTGTTCTGTGCTGTTACGCTAGGGTTGAGTTCCACAAGGTCGCCTTGCGCGTTCTTGTAGTAGATCCCTGGCCTGTGCGGCGCGAAGGGGTCGTTAATATCAACGCTCTTGCGCGAATCGTCCTTGGCTGCCTCGATCACCTTTGCCAACACGGTATCGCTCAACCCGGCCTGTTTCATTTCCATCAGCGCCGAGGTGTTGACATTGAAATTGTTCTTCGAGTTATCGATCTGGCTAAGGATAATGGCATCCCCCATCCCCATTTTGGCCATGGCCATGAGGTCTGCGTTGGCAAGGATGTCTTGGGCTTGGGCGGTTCGTGTTGCGCAAAGGGCGAGGACGAACAAGAGAAGTGTGATCCGGGTATTCATGGTGTTGAGGTTTTTTAAGGTTGATTTCGTTTCGATGGGTCCAAAATTCCTGTGATTTCCGGCCTCTCACCAGTCCGATCGCGTGGATGGCGGAAATGGGCGAGAGGATGGCGAGTAGTGGTCAATTGGAGGTTTTTGACTTAGATGTAAGCACATGGAACCTCTGTGAACAGCAAAAAGAGAATACTTCATGCAACGCATTTCCGCTGAACGAACCTGCACGTGTAAGTTCGTACCATGATAGCGCGGTACCTTCTTGTTGCAGCTTGTTGTTTCTTGCTTGTTCGTGGTGCTGCGCAAACCACGGCGACACTTTCGGGCAGTGTCTTCGATGCCACTACCAGCACGCCTTTGTCCGGAGCATACGTGGAAGTATTCGTTGCAGACTCCAGCATGGGATCCAACACGGATGTAAATGGCACATTCCGGATGACCGATCTGCCGACAGGGATCCACCGCGTGCGTGCATCATTCATCGGTTACACACCTGTGGAAATTGCGGAGGTATGGGTGCGTGCGGGCAAGGAGGAAAGCGTGGAACTATCCATGCAGCGCAGTGCGAATGAATTGGGCGAGGCGGAAGTTCGCGCATTGGCACCACAACGGTTGGATGCGATCGGAACACATGTGCTGACCGTAGAGAAAAGTCTGCGTTACCCTGCTACCTTTTTCGATCCGGCGCGCTTGGCCATGAGCTTTGCCGGTGTCGCATCCACCAACGACCAAGCGAACCATTTCAGTGTGCGGGGCAATGGACCGGCGGGCAATGCGTGGCTCTTGGAAGGAGCCGAGATCGTGAACCCGAACCACACCGGGAATGCAGGTACACAAAGTGACTTACCGACATTAAGCGGCGGAGGAACAACGATCTTGAGCGCACAGATGTTGGGTACATCCCGGCTCTTGCTTGGTGGATTTTCTGCACCGTATGGGAATGCGTTGGGTGGTATCATGGACATGCATTTGCGCGGTGGTACGAAAGAGCGTCATGCGTTCACGGTGCAGGCCGGACTTATCGGCATCGACCTCAGTGCAGAAGGGCCGTTCAAGAAAGGCAAAGGCGCTACGTACCTGATCAATTACCGCTACTCGACACTTGGACTGCTCGGGGCGATGGGCGTTGCGTTGGGCGATGAAAAGATCACCTTCCAGGACCTATCATTCAATGTATCCATACCGTTCAAGGACAAAGCACAGCTCACCTTCTTCGGCATGGGCGGCAACAGCAGCAATGTATTCGATGCCAAGGATTCCACGGAATGGGAATTCGACAAGGACAGCCAGAACATAGACTACACATCACAAGTGGGTGCGGCCGGTGCCACCTTCCGGTTAGCATTGGGTAATAACGCCGTTTGGAAGACCACCGCGGTGATCTCGGAGAATGATCAGGAGCGCACGGAGACCGGACCTTTTTTTGCCAGGCGTGGTTCTATATACACCGTGCGCAATGCACTTAGTGAACAGAAATTGTCGCTCGTCTCGTACGTGCGAGGAAGTGTCGGATCTCGCACCAGTTACCAACTTGGCGGAAGTGCGATGCAACGCATCATGCGCAAGACAATCCTCATTGATGAAGTGATCGACGGTTGGTTGATGCGACCCTATGGCGAAGTGGCACACGATCTTACTGAACGGTTACGTGCTGTTCTAGGGTTAGCGTATTCGTACTACACGCCGAATGGGTCAGAGGTATTGGAGCCGCGTTTCGCCTTGAGCTGGCGGACATTCAAAGGCAGAACGTTGACCCTGAGTGCAGGCCAACGCGGACAATTACCACGCACACAAGTATTTCATACTACAGCGTTCATCGTTTTTGACAACAGTTCCATTGGTATGACGCGTACACAAGAGGTCGTGCTTGCATACGATCATCCGTTCAAGCCGCATCTGACCTTACATGGTGAAGTTTACGTGCAGCAACAAACACAAGTGCCCATCACTACGGGCTATGGGCTGTTCGGGTCGTTCGAGAACACAAGCGGTAGTTTGGTGAACGGCTGGGACAATTATTATTTCGTGCAATTATCGGATCGGGGAAAAGCGATGAACAAAGGCGTGGAACTTAGTTTGGACCATAGCTTCCAGAACAACTTCTTCTACCAAATAAATGGCACCGTGTTGGATGCGACCTATACGGATGTGGAAGACCGAACGCTTAATAGCCGATGGAACATACGAGCCATGGGCAATGTGGTCATTGGTCGCGAGTTCGTTAAGGAGAAGGAGCGGTTGAAACGCACATGGGGCATCAACATGCGTGCGAACGTTACGGGTGGTCAACGCTACACGCCGATCATGGACCCCGCATCGCAACTCGCGGATCCTTACGGCAAACATTACCCAACTTTCTATCGCGTGGATCTGCGCGTCTATCTGAAACGCGAGCGCAAAGCACACACCGGCATGTGGTCGTTGGATCTGTTGAACGCGACCAATGCGCAGAATGTATCATACCAATACTTCGATACACGCAAACGGGAAGTGGTGACCAAATACCAATTGGGACTTATTCCGAACTTGAGTTACCGCATCGAATTCTGATCGTCACGAACACCACTGCGCACCATGAAAAAAGCCGTCTACCTATTCTTCGCAATGTGTTTTGCAGCTTTCGCGTATTTGAATTTGAACGACCCGGACCCGATCATCTGGGTTGCTGCCTATAGCATCACCTCAGCGCTCTTCGTGATGGCTGCTTTCGAGAAGTCACAGCGGAGCGTCATCGGCGCCATAGCCGCCATCCTTTTTATATGGATGTGTACCATGGCCCCGGGTATTGTCGACTGGTTCCAGCTCGGGATGCCATCCATCACCGGCGAAATGAAAGCCACCGATAGTCACGTTGAAGTAGTGCGCGAGTTCCTCGGATTATTGATCGCCGTCGTATCCTTGACGGTCTTGTTCATGGTTACTCCAAAGCGATCATAAAAAGTGGAACGACTATCTACATCTCCCACAATAACCATTAGCGCACATCACTCACTGGTTGTCATCCCGCTCTGCGACACAGGGACCGGAATTTCATTCTCTAACTTCTTCTGCCATGCAGTCCAAAGTTCATTCACGTTAATGAACGTCCATTAACGGTTAGATCTTCTTCTGCCATGCAGTCTTTAATTTACCTGATCATTCACCCAGCGAATCAATCATCCAAGTCTGATCCACTGATCCCTATCATCACTTATCATAACCATAAGAATGCGTCACTCCGGACCGCGAGCCGGAGAGCGTTCCATTCTTATACCATGCAGTCACTAAATCATCTGATCATCTAATTTTCTGATCATCTGATCATTTCCTCTGATCACCATGCGTCGCTTCCTCCAACTCGCCGGACCACTCACTGCACTGCTTGTGTATTGGGCCATGCACGAACACGGCACTGCACCTGCGGCCATGGCGGGAATTGTTGCGTGGATGGCCGTGTGGTGGATCAGCGAAGCCGTACCGTTGGCCGTAACATCCTTATTGC
>Ga0209063_1000400_pt1 | contig 31132 bp, 24 predicted proteins | sample KloWWTmeKNB19Kit_FD_187177 | JGI IMG/M metagenome (GOLD analysis project Ga0209063, IMG submission 187177) | Active sludge microbial communities from Klosterneuburg, Austria, studying microevolution and ecology of nitrifiers - Klosterneuburg... | ecosystem: Engineered > WWTP > Aerobic digester >... | reverse complement strand
GAAGAGCGCCCCGGTTCCTTCCACGGAGACCTTGCACGAAGGGGACATCCTCTTTCAAGTGAACCAAGGCGGACAGAGCCAAGCCATCGCGCTAGCCACGGGCAGTAAATGGACGCATGTGGGCATTCTGTTGAAGGACAAAGGCAAATGGTTCGTTTACGAAGCTGTCGGACCAGTGAAGGCCACCCCGCTGGATGTGTGGGCCACCCATGGCATGGACGGGCATTACACCGCGATGCGCTGGAAAGAAGCCGAGACCCAGCTGGATGCGGATAGGATCGAAAAGCTGCGCACCTCTTTGAAGAATTACATGGGTCTCCCATACGACTGGGATTTCCGCTGGAGCGATGAAATGATCTATTGCTCCGAGCTGATCTGGAAAGTATACAAGGAAGGGTTGGGTATTGCTCTGTGCGAACCCATACCGATGCGGGAGTACGCGCTGGAAAGTGAAACGGTGAAGCAGGTTCTTGAGATGCGCTATGGCAAGGAGCCGCCCTTGGATGAGTTGATGTTCGCACCCGGTACGTTGTTCGATTGCCCTTTGCTGGTGCAGGTGGGTGAGTTTTGAGAGAGCGCACCTCTTTCCAGCCTTGTCGAACTGCGCAGGAAGTCTTCGGCCCACTACCTTGGCTCACTCCTTTTGACCATCGCGTTTTGCGGCTTCTAAGAATCTTGTTCCCCCTTTGCTGCCTGATGGCTTGTACCGCGCCGGACACGACCGGGGTTCGTATGATCGGCCACGGAGGATCGGGTGCAGGTTCCGATCTTCCTATGAACAGCCGTGAAGCACTGCTCGGCGGTTTGCAACAAGGCTTCGATGGCATCGAAATGGACCTGCAATTGACCGCCGACGGCATTCTCGTGGCCTACCATGATGACGAATTGAGCGGTGTGGCGCCATGCAGCGGTTTGGTGAACAGCAGGACCTGGACCGAATTGCGCCAATGCTCCCAATTCAGCCGGCCACTGGTGCGGGTGGACAGCCTCTTGTTCGAAGCACAAGCCCAATACCCTTCAGCCGAATTCACACTCGATGTCAAGCTCTTTGCAGCAGGTGATTGGTGGCCCTACATGGAAGCCTTCAGCGATGCGATCATTGCGTTGGACCAAGGGTTGAATGCCCCACTGTTGATCGAATGCCAAACAACCGACTTCTTGAAATTGATGCGCCGCAAAGCCCCGGATGCATCACTTTTCTACTATGCGACCGATCCCGAAAATGGCATTCTGGAAGCAAAGGATTTGGGCTGCACCGGCATTACCATGACCAACGGGAATATCACTGCGGCCCAAATGGAACAGGCGCATGCCGAAGGACTTTCGGTGACCCTCTTCGGAGTTGACGGGAACTGGGGGCTGCGAAGAGCAGTGGCGAAAAAGCCGGACCGCATCCAGAGCGATCTGGCCGTGCATAAATGAACAGGCCGCAGATCCGTTGGGTCATTCCGTTGTTGGTCATAGGCACCGCGGCGCTGGCTTCACGCTCGGTCTTTCTGTTGAACCATGATCCTGGTGGTTGGGTGCTCCTGCTTGGGGTCTTGGGCATCACTCTCTCGCTGGGCAATACTGCACCCGTTCGCCGATCACGGCTGGTTGCGCATAGTTTCCTCTTGGTCTCTTCACTCGCACTCTACGGTTGGGTCAGCGCGCAAGCGGATAAGACCCTTTCCTGCGTGGTGGATACCGGCTACCGCACCGAGGACCTGGCCACCGGAACGCGCTACACGGAATGGCCCATTGCGCCGGAAGCCATCCAACTCTATATCGTGAATGAGGTGTGGGAGCTGCGCAACACGGACACGATCAACGTCCGCGTTACACGCATTGGCAAGGACGAACCGACCGCGCTTATCCCGTTGAAGGATCTGATCACCGATCGCGGAGTCTCGGAAGCAACCTCCCCTAAACCGCGATCCACGTTGATCCCGCTGCTGATCCTGTTGGTGATCACGGGTTCGGTCTTAGGCCTCACAATCGTCCAACTCTTCGGCGGCGGAACCTTCACTCTTGACGATCTACGCACCCGCAAAGGGCTTCTCCTGTTCGTCGCCGTTGGGATCATCGTTGCTGCATGTAAGGCACCGCCATCAGCTTGGCTGTCGAACCAATTCCAGAGCCGGTGGGATGATTGGTTGCGCTATGGCACCGCAGCGCGAGACATCCTCCGCGGGAACCTTGCACTCGTGCCCCTATCCGGTGGACTGGAGATGTGGGGCCTCGGCTTCGTGTATTTCGTGGCTGCCGTGCAGGCGATCCTTGGCCCTGCTTTGATCCCGGTATACATCGTGTTGCATGGTCTGCATTACGCCATCGTCTGGGCATGCACCGCCATTGTGGCGCCAGGGAGAAAGTGGATCGCACTTGCCGCCGGCTTGCTCGCGCTGGGTTTTGTGGAAGTGGACCTCAATCTCAATTACGCGTGGGTCCTGTTGAGCGACACCTTGCCCCTGCCTTTGTTGGCGATCCTTCTGGTGGCAGCCATCCGTGGGGCTGCTCCGCTGTGGCTCGGCATCGGAGCAGGTGTGCTTTTCCTGTTGCGTGCTGACTACATCATCATCGGTCCCTTGCTGGCGTTCCTCAGCACATGGCGGAAACCGATCGATCAAAAGGACCTCGCAAAGATCCTTGTCCCGTGGGCCATTTGCGTTGGACTCTACCTGTTGCGCAAGTGGTTCGCAACCGGCGACCTCTACCCTTTCCCCTTGCCCAATACCCCGAACGGCGTGGCCTGGGATGCCCTCTTCAACGCACGGAACTTTGAAAACAAGACACTCGCGTTGTTCGGACGCTATGATCTCTTAAGCAGCGCCGTCCGGCATCGGTTCCACTGGTGGCCGATCCATGCGCTCTTCGTGGCGGCCATTGCCTATTGCATAGCGAAGCGGAATTGGGACCGGTGGACGCTCTTCACCGTTTCCCTGTGGGTCTGGTTCCTCTGCACACGGTTGGCAACGCCTTCCATCGGGAGTTACGGGCACCGGCATTCGCTGGCGTTGGTGCTCGCGGAGATCTTGGTGGCCGTGTTGGTCTTTGGAAGAAGGAAGGGATGTAACGCTGATAACGCTGAAAGAAATGATGAAGGATGATGAATGCGGATGATGGAAGAAGAACGCAAGCGAAGAAAGAGGAACCGCAGATGAACGCAGGTAAACGCCGATAAACCCGCTTGGTTCAAAACGCCTTCACCTTGATCTGCATCCACGAAAACCAATCATCTGCGTCCATCTGCGTTCATCTCCGGTTTAATTCCCGTTCTATGTTCGCCGCAAGGTGAGCGCCAGTTACACCTAACGAAACGAATACCAACCATCTGCGTCTACCTGCGTTCATCTGCGGTTAATTCCCTTCTACGGTATTCGCAACGCGGATCCCCATCGAAAACAACGACCTTGGCCTTCGCAATTCAATTAACAACCGCTCCATGGCCATCGACCGCACCGTTCCCCAGTGGCTCCTCACTCCGTGGTTGTTTGGTTTGTTAGCTGTCCTGCTCTATGCGAATACCATTGGCAACCAATTCGCTTTGGATGATGGGCTGGTCCTGAACGATAACGCCTATGTGCTGAAGGGGATCGCGGGCATACCGGACATCCTCACCCACGACAGTTTCCATGGTGCCGTGGGCGAAACGGACAAACTGAGCGGCGGGCGCTACCGTCCGCTATCCTTGGTGACGCTTGCAGTGGAGGTCTCCCTTTTCGGTGTTTCCGCTGCTGTACACCACGGTGTGAACGTGTTGCTTTTTGCGCTCACCTGCGTCGTGCTGTTCCGCTTCCTGCGGCGGTTCATTTTCCCGCAGCACGTATGGGCCGCGTGGTGCACAACAATGCTCTTCACCGTTCATCCGATCCACACCGAAGTGGTGGCGAACATCAAGGGGCGCGATGAACTACTCTCCCTTCTCTTCCTGCTGCTCACCATGTACCATGCCTTGGCCAACATCATGTGGCGCGAACAACGCGACCTGTTGCTTAGCGCTCCCACGAAAAGGAAAAAGGAAAAGAAGGAGCGCCTACCGGGTGAATGGTCCGATGTGATCTCGGTGCTCTTCTTCGTCCTAGCCTTGCTTTCGAAGGAGAACGGACTGATCTTCATCGCACTCCTGCCCCTTACGAACTACTTCTTCACCCCTCTCCGCTTGCCGGCCGCGATCAGGAGATCCTTGCCCGTGATCTCGGTGGTCGTGCTGTACTTGGTCTTGCGTGTGGTGCTTCTCGGAGCTCGCAACAATGCGGTGCAGGAGGTCATGGACAACCCGTACCTCTTCGCATCGGTAACGGAGAAACTGGCCAGCATTGCGGTTGTCATGCTCATCTACCTAAAGCTGATGGTGTGGCCGCATCCCTTGGTCTACGACTACTCCTTCAATCAAGTGCCTCTGCACGCGTTGGCTGATCCGCTTGTGTGGATCTCCTTGGCCGTGCAGGTCGGTTTGCTCGTGTACGCCGTGATCGGGTTCCGGCGGAAGGATCCGCTTGCATGGTGCATCCTCTTCTGGTTCGGCACGCTGTTCCTTGTCTGCAACCTGGTCTTCAACGTGGGCGCGCCGCTGGCGGAACGTTTCCTCTACCAAGCCTCGGTGCCCTTCCTGATCGCGGTGGTAATAGTGTTGCGCAGGGTAATGGCCCGGCTGAAGGACAATACCATGTTGATACCCGCCTTGTCCGTGCTCTTGATCCTGATCACTGCCAGTTCCGGCTACGCCATCTTCCTTCGCAATGGCGACTGGCAGAGTGGCGACCACCTCTTCATCCACGATGTGCGCAATGCACCCAACAGCGGCCGGGCCCGCACCTACGCTGGGATCGCCTACATCCACCTGAGCGACTCCGCCGCCACCACTAAGGACAAACGCGCCTATGCGGATTCTGCGATCGTACACCTCACCGTGGCCGAACGGATCCACCCCACCTACATGCCCACCTTGCTCAACATGGGCTTGGCCTACTACCGGCTGGACAGCATAGAGACCGCAGAACGTTGGTGGGACAAGGCCCGCGCCGTGGACCCCAACGATGGCAAGTTGGAACAACTGGATGCCTTCCTCTTCGATCGCTACTACCAAGGTGGCCTAAGGGCCGGTCTTGCTGGAGACCTAGCAAGCGGCCGAACGCAATTGGAAAAGGCCGTGAAGTATGCACCTCTGAACGCCGATGCGTGGTACAATTTGGGCGGGGTCCACTACACGTCCGGTGACTTGGACAATGCGCGTAACGCATGGGCCAAGGCATTGGAGCTGAACCCGGCGCATGCGCAGACGTTGCAAGGGATGCGGGCGTTGGAGGCTGCTGGGGGTGCGGTTGCACCGTGAACGTGCTGGGGGATGCAGTAATTCGAGCGAAGAGCCACCTCTAAACGGCATTGGGCGGTAGGCCGCCCGACTCAATCGTTACCACGATGGACCTCAAGTGGTGCAACACTATGGGTCAATTCAGCACGTATTGGACGTATCGTATGGTCATTGACCATATTGTATGTGAATTAACCATATGATCGCCATGAGCTTTCAGGGAAGGATGAGGCGTTGTGCAGGCCAATGCCCCGGATGGGATGGGCGCAGGATGTAGGAACCGCCGGCGCAGCCGGAGATGTCTAGGATGGCACTGTTGGTAGTGTTGTTGCTCCGTTGCACCACGCGGCCCATCGCATCCAGTAACAGCAGCTTGCCCAGCGGCAGGTTGGTACCGGAGGTGATCCGCAACGATTGCCCATCTACGATCAGCGTGGGCAATTCCACCTGCTGCTGTGCGATGCCCTGTGCACCGTCCACGCAATTCCGGTAGTAATCAAAAGGCAGGTCCACGCTGCCACCCACGGTCAGCTGGACGATAACTCCATCGGTATACGCGAAGCCCGCTTGGGTCATGCCTACATGAATGCTGGTGCCCGCGGGTTCCGGTTGTTCCATGTGCAAAGTGTAAGTGCCGGGCAGCAGGCAAACCCCGGTGGTGAGGAAGCCGAAGCCCGTACTGTCCATCTGCAGCACGCCATTGTTCACCGTGTTGTTGCCGGCATCGGTCACGCTCCACACCAGTTCCATGGGCACGGGGTTGCCGCCTTGTTGGTACGCGAATACTTCCGCAGGCAGGCAACCGCTCGGAGGACAGAGGTCCACCCCGGAGAGGGCGAGATCACAATGCATCTCGCCGTTGCCATCGGAGTAGTTCACCACCACTGTTCCGGTATAAGGCGTTTCGGGCTGCGGTGTGAATTGTAGCTGATGCACAGATGGTCCCTGAAAGATGCCGAAGAATTCCAGAATACCGTGTACGAGGGTATCTCCCTGAGCATCGATCAGGTCCAGAGTCGGACCACTGAGGAACTGCATGCTTTCGTTGAAGAGACTGATCTGTAGTCCATCGCCAAAGGGGGCGTACCACACGCTGTCGATGCGGAGACTATCGCAGGTGGTCTGCGCGGCGGTAGCGCTATATAATAGTAGTAAAGGGAGGGTGAGCAAGTGTCGCATGTCCGTGGTTCTTGGTGGCACCAAAGGTCGGTGGTCGTGATCCTGCCGCCCATGGACGGAACCCGCCAAGTCCGGTACAAATCCCGGATGCGATAGGTGGAGCAACTTGGTGCAGTGTGGCGTTTGACCTGTCCTGCAATGAGTTTCCGCCTTGGGTCCCCTAAACTTCGAATATCAAGGTCATTGGGCCTCTATTCCTTGGTCGACCTTGCAGGAGTCAACTACCTCCCACTTTCAACACCAACCCCTACTATCAAATTACCTCGGAGTCAGACGAGCGATCTACAGACCGTATAGCCTTGGAAAAGATCATCGTCACCGCACTATTTTCGCGTTTGGTTGTTTCTCTGTGACCAACGTAAGTGAAAAGAACAGAACCACATGCTTCGCTCCTCCCTCATCGTCCTGCTGGTCGGCCTGGCCACCACCGTGTCCGCTCAAAAGGTCTTCAAGGACCAAGATCTCGTGCCACCCGATTTCGGGAAGGAACCCGGTATTCTGTTGCTGGTGAGGTCCCCCATGAAGTCACTGAACAAGGCACTGCCAGATGTCTTCGCCGAATACTACAAGGGACCGTTCAAAGTGATCGATGATGCCGACCTGGCGCTACCTGAATACGCCGATAAGAATGTTTACCGCTACACCTTCAACACCGTCATCGGCTTTATCCCAGCCAGCGGGATGGGCGACAACCGCATGCCGGCGAGCAATACTTACACCTACAATGTGTTCGACCGCCTGACCGGCACACGGAAAGGATTGGACTTTGTGGGAGGTGCCTACAAGGGCCTGATGAAGGACTACGCGAAGAAGCTGGAGTCCGTGCGATCAGGAGGACAATAGACCGTATCCGAAGGGATCTTCAAGCAAGTTGGAGTCGCACCGCTATTACTCAATACCACCGCAGCAACCTCGGCACATGCTACACCTTCCTCGTTCCATCGCTCAGTTGGCCGCGGTCCTCGCCGTGTGCTCTAGCGGAGCGCTCGTAAGCGCCCAAGCATTTCCGGAGAATTGGGATGACCGCTTCTTCCGTACAGGAATGAACGCCCAGGTCCGGACCATGCATGCCAAGGGCGACACCCTATATGTGGGAGGGATCTTCACTAAGGCTGGAGGCATCACCGTGAACCTGATCGGCCGGTTCGATGGCCGCACCTGGTCTGCGATGGGATCGGGCCTGTCCGCACAATTCAACAGCGTGAACGACATCGATGCGTTCGGCAGCTATGTCTACGCCTGCGACAAATTCGGTCTACACCGGTGGGATGGTACGGCATGGACCCAGGTGGGTGTCATCGGCGGCCTGCCCGGATCCGACCTGGGGACCTTGGCCATTGCGGTGGATGCGAACGGGCAAGTGTACATGACCGGTTCGTTCACCTCCGTGAATGGCGTGAGCGCGAACCGCGTGGCCCGTTTCGATGGCTCCAACTGGCATGCGATGGGTACGGGAATTGTTCAACCACAGCCGGGATTGGGCAATAACGTAGCGTATACGATGGCCGCGATCGGCACGGAGGTGTACATGGCTGGCATTATCACCACCATGGGCGGTACCACATTCAATAATGTGGCCCGTTGGAACGGCACAGCCTGGAGTCCCATGGCGGGTGGATTACCCACCTACGGTGTGCCGCAGACCCTGGCGGTGGTGAACGGCCAATTGCACTTAGGCACCGGTGCGATAGGCCCCATCAACGGACCGTACACGGCGAACGTCCTACGCTGGACAGGCACCTCATGGAGCGTGGTGGGCAATTCCTTCGATCTTGGGGTGACCGCCATTGCAAGTCACGACGGCGAGCTTTATGCTGGTGGCCTGTTCACCTCTGCGGGCGGGCAACCTGTCAACTACATCGCCCGGTTGAGCGGGAATACTTGGCTGGACGCCGGGAACACAGTTGGCATGTCCTACGTGCCTGCCATGGCCATCTGTTCCCACGGGGTGTACGCCGGTGGTATCACCAACCTGACAGATGAAGTGGATATGAACAACCTGATACGCTACGACGGCACGCAGTGGGGTAATATTGGAGAAGGCGTGGGTGATCCCGAGTATGGCGGACAGGTCGTGAACGCCGTGATCCGAAGGGACGGTCAGACCTACATCGGTGGCCGCTTCGACCAAGTGGGCGGCGTGCGTTCAATGCACGTGGCCCAATGGGATGGCGATCAATGGATCGATATCGGGTTCCCTTTTGGTGAAGCCGGCCGGGTGAATGCGTTGGCCATCAAAGGCGATACGCTCTTCGCGGGTGGACTCTTTCCGTTTCCGGACGAATTGCAAAGCACCAACCTGGCCATGCGCGTGAACGGGGAGTGGCTGCCGATGGGGTCAGGGGCCAACGACGAGGTGTTCGCGCTCACGGTGCATGATAACGACCTGTACATCGGTGGCGAATTCTCGCAGATCAACGGGGTGGGATGTGGAGGTGTTGGCCGTTGGAACGGCAGCCAGTTCAGCCCTGTAGGCTTCGGTGCGAACGGGGTCGTGCGGGCACTGACCTTCGGGCCGGACGGTACGTTGTACGCCGGTGGCAACTTCACGCTGATCGGCGGTGTGAGCTGCAGCCGCATGGCCCAATGGAATGGCACCGCGTGGTCACCCGTGGCATACGGTGTCAACAATTGGGTGAACGCCATCGCCGTCCTACCCGATGGCTCGCCGGTATTCGGTGGCCAGTTCACCTTTGCACCCAACGGCGGTTTCATGACCGGTGTGGCCCGCTTCAACGGCACCACGCTGGAGCCGATGGGCTATGGATTGAACGGCAGTGTTGAAGCACTGTTGGCCAAGGACGGACATCTGCTGGCTTGCGGATCGTTCGCGGAATCCGGCCCCACGATCGTGAACGGCATCGCCCGCTGGAACGGCACCGACGCCTGGGAACCCATTGGCGAAGGCTTGGGTGTCGACCCACAGGAGATCCGCACGGGAACGTCCATGGACTTGGAATGTGATAAGCTGGCCGTGGGTGGTTCCTTCAGCTATGCCGGGGGTAAACGTGCCGACCGCATCAGCGCATACACCTTCAATTTGCCCCGACTGGATGCCAGCGATGCGATCATCTGCGAGGGTACCGAGCTTGTTCTCTCCGTTCTGGGAGTGGATCCACAAGTCGTCAGCGATGTGCAATGGCTGGTGAACGGCAGCCCCGTTCTCGGTGATGGTCTTACCCTGACCACTTCAGAGGTTACCGATGGCAGCACGGTGGAAGCGTTGGTGACTTTGTCCGTGCCCTGCACGGGACCTGTTGTGCGCACGAGCAACAGCGTGGAAGTGCAGGTGATCGACCCCAGTGTTCCAGTGGTGCAGGACAACGGCACAGAGCTCTCGGTGGTGGCACCCATCCCGAGCTACACGTATATCTGGCAAACGCAGGTGGATGGGCTATGGACCGATGTGGTCCCTGCTGCTACTGGCGCTATGTACACTTATCCTCAGGGCGGCCTTTATCGGGTGCGTGTACTGGCTGGAAATTGTGAGCGTTCCTCCGAACCTGTGGCTGTATTCGTGACCGGTATGCAAGACCCAAGGTCCCCGGCATTCCGAGCCTACCCCAACCCGGTAAAGGATATGATACAGATCAGCGGTACGGCTCCCATCGACCGTGTGCAAGTGCTGGACCCTGCGGGCCGGATCGTGTTCATGGATAAGTTCCATGCGGGTGCGTATGAAGTCACGTTGCAGCTGAGCCATTTATCCAATGGGGTGTACCTGCTGTGCATCGAAGCACGGGGTGCAACCTCGTTCTTGCGGGCGGTTGTCGGTCACTAAGAAGCTGTTCGCGTGTATTCATTTTTCTGCGCTAGTCCCTTCGGCATATGCTTACCACCGAGATCGATATCGCAGGGGAAGGTATGCTCCTCCATACGGACCGGGCGCTCTTCTTGCACTATATGCGCTGGCTGGCGCTGCGCAATCTGCACATGAGCAAGGCCCATAAAGCTCCATAAGTTGGGGGAAAAAGGTCACCTACGCGGGCGACCTCGATTCTTCCTCGACCATAGGATCCTCATCGACGCGGAATTGTCCAAGAGAAGGGGTGGATAGCGGCGACCAGTGCATGGGCGGGTTCCTTTGATTCGGTCGGGACCTGTATTTGCGCAGATTCTCTTAGCTATCGCCCAAGCTGATCCATCCTGAAATGGGTTCAGTCCCTTGCTTCACCATCCGCGTGCAACCGAAGCTCTTACACAGGCACATGCGGCTTCGCGAAGGCACAGTCGGGACACTGCATTCCGCACAGCAAGGCCACAGGGCCTCTATTCCTTGGTCGACCTTGCAGGAGTATAAGATCCAGGGTCAAGCTCGGGATCACGTCCGCGAGAGAGGAGGCGCAGCCCTGATCCTTCATCATAATGCGGAGCGAAGCATCGAAGCGAACGGAAAGACCAAACATCCTCCAGCGGGCCTAGAACCTACTGTGCCCAACGGGCAGTACCTTGTGCGATAGTACACCAGTGCCCAACGTTCAAGCATACCTGAAAAGGAAGGAAGCCCTGTCATGGGTGCCACCTGCTTGTTGTGCAACGTGCGAAGGCAAATTGATTTAGGCACCTGACGACCGATCTCAGTACGAATTCACATGGTCATGAAAAGTGGAACAATTACGAAGGGATTCATTGCTGCTGGCGTATTCAATATGTCAGTCCTCTTCTTCTCAAGGCTCTTTACCAATTCCATTCTTACAGCGGCTGATCCAGGTGTGATGTCGAATTTCGGATTGCTCATGATCGTGCTTTGGGGACTGGCGTACGTATCAGCCGCGCACAACCATCAGCATCTGAAGTGGCTCGCGTTGGTCTTTGCTGTCGAAAAGCTCATCTACGGTCTCAATTGGACGAAGTGGATGCTGGAAAACAGCGTTTCAGAAGTGTATGAGCAGGATGCCATGGCGGGAGTGTTCTATACCATTTATGGTGTGAATGATTGGTTGTTCTGCATCTTCTTTCTGGCCGTGTTCATTCGATCCGTGAGATCCAACTAGCTTCTGCACCATGCACAACACCATGTATACTTGCAATCGGACGCATTTCACTGACCCGTCCTGAAATGTGTTTTGCCTCGGGACACTTGGCTTCGAATACTAAGGCCATAAGGCCTCTATGCCTATTCAGACGTTGCAGAAGTCAATCCTTCACTTCCCCCTAACCCCTACTTTCACTGCACTCCGGAAGGCTAGACCAGCCCAAGCTTACAACCCTTGCTGCCGGGCACAACCAACGCATCCCCATGAACGGACACTGCCTTCTACCCATGAACAAACGCACCCCCTTGGCCCTGCTGCTGGTCATCGCACTCGTGTCCATATTGCCGACAGGCCTTAGCGCCCAAGCGCCCACCAAGCGCGTGATCACCCCGCAGGATCTGTGGGCCATGAAGCGCCTGAGCAATTTGGAACTTTCGCCGGATGGTGGCACTGCTGCAGTGGTGGTGCAAGAATGGAACGTGGAAAAGAACAAGCCCACGGCCAACATCTGGCTGGTGCCGGTGGCGGGTGGCGAGCCGCGCAAGCTCACTACTGCCCAGGCCAGCGATGGCTCGCCGGTGTGGAGCCCTGACGGCAAGCGGATCGCATTCGTATCCAAACGCGGCGAGGACAAAGCCGCTGGGCTTTATGTGATCCGCACCGATGGCGGCGAGGCGGAGAAGATCCTCGAATTGCCGTTCGGGATCTCCAACCCACGGTGGATGCCCGATGGCGAGAACGTGATCGTGGCCACCAGCTGCATCCCAACATTGGTTGGCAGCTGGAGCAAGGGGAACACCGCCGCAATGGAGAAGGAGATCAAGCGGCGCAAGGATGCGAAGATGACGGCCAAGGTGACGGAGGATCGCCAGTACCGCTACTTCGACCATTGGATCACGGACAGCTTGGCGAGCAGGTTGCTGCTGGTGAATGCCACCACCAAGGAGATCAAGGACCTTACACCCGAGTGGGACCGCTTGTTCCAGACGAGCGGCACGGTGGACTTCGACCTTTCGCCGGACGGTGCGCAGGTGGCCTTGGTCATCAACATCACACCGCCACCCTACACAGGTTTCCTGAACAACGATGTACACCTGATCGCCACGGATGGCACGGGCACCTTGCGCAACGTGACCACGGATAATGTGGGCGATGACAGCAGTCCCACGTTCGCACCGGACGGCCGCACGCTGGTGTTCACGCGACGGAAGATCCCTTACGGTAACGGCGAGGTGGGCAAGTTATGGCGGCATGAAGTGGCCACCGGCAAGAACACTCCACTCACCGAAGCAGTGGACCTGAGCCTGGGCAGTGTGGAATTCTCGGCGGATGGTGCCACCCTGTGGGTGACGGCCGAGGACAAGGGCGTGGTGCCGGTGTTCAAGTTGAAGGCCGACGGTACCGGGATCACCGCAGTTTACAAGGAAGGAACCTCTGGCGACCTGAAGGTGAGCGGCGGCCGCATCGTTTTCCTGAACGACAACGCCAACCGGCCAAGCGAGCTTTTCACCATGGACCCGAAGAGCGGTGCCGTGCGCCAACTGACGCATTTCAATGATGAGCTGATGGCCCAACTGGACCTGGGCAAAGTAGAGCCCTATTGGTTCGATGGCGCGGCGGGCGACAAGGTCCACGGCTTGGTGATCCTGCCCCCCGGCTTCGATGCCGCGAAGACCTACCCGATGGTGCAGCTGATGCACGGCGGACCGCACACAATGGCACGCGACAGTTGGAGCTACCGGTGGAACGCGCACGTGTTCGCCGCACCGGGCTACGTGGTCACTTGGGTGAACCGACACGGCTCCACGGGCTTTGGCGAAAAGTTCGCACAGAGCATCCTGAACGAGTGGGGCGAGAAACCCTTGGACGACATCCTCCGCAGCACCGACCACCTGCTGGCACGCTTTCCGAACATCGATCCGAAGCGCGTTGCCGCGGCCGGTGGCAGTTACGGCGGCTACATGGCGGCCTGGGCCGAAGGGCATACGGATCGCTTCGCCTGCCTGATCGACCACGCGGGCGTGAACGACTTCATCACCCAATACGGCGCGGATGTAACGCCCTTCGGTTTCACCCAAGTGCTGGGTGGCACGCCGTGGGACAACCCCGAGGGCATGCAGAAGAACAACCCTGTGACCTACGCAAAGAACTTCAAGACGCCGATGCTGATCCTGCACGGCGAGCTGGACTACCGCGTTCCCTACGTGAACGGGACCGCGCTCTACGCCATCCTCCAAGCCATGAGCATCCCCTCGCGCCTGGTGATCTACCCCGACGAGAACCACTGGATCCTAAGCCCGCAGAACGCCATCCACTGGAACTGGGAGGTGCAAAGTTGGCTGGCACGGTATATCGGTGGCACGCCCACGCTCACGAAACCGGTGTTCGAGACGGTGGAGGGGAAGTGAGGCTTGTCGGGCTTATTCCACCCAACTCAACATGGATCAGTGTGACAGTCCTAGGCCAACTTGACCAACGCGCTTTCGCATTAGTGCATCCTGCTTGCCTATGGCTTCAACCGCCCTGCCCCAACTTTGCGCCATGGACAACTACGCCCGCATGATGCAATTGGCCGAGGAGGTCTTCGCCGTACACAACGACCCCACACAGCTACAAGTGGATGCCGAGGTGTTGGAGCGCTTGCGGTGTCTGCATCCAGCATCGGTGAGCGAAGAATCGAATACCGATGGGCCGGTGGCGTGGGTGCTGCTGATCCCAACCACGACCGAGTTGATGGAGGACTTTCTCTCGGCCACGCTCACCGAGCAGGAGTTGTTTGAGCGAACGCCCGTGGATGTTGCGTACGAGGCCGTTTACCTGTGCAGCGCCATGGTGTTGGAGGAGCATCGACGTGCGGGACTCGCGAAACGATCCACGCTCGATGCCTTGGAACGGATCCGGAAGGACCATGGCATAACCGCCCTGTTCTGTTGGCCGTTCACAGAGGGTGGTGATGCGTTGGCAAAGTCCATCGCGGTCGAGTCTGGACTGCCGTTACGGATGCGAGAGCGGTGAGCTTTCCTCGTTTGGTCAAGCCCTAATACGAAGAGGATCTACAGATCTGACGGGACCATGCCTTCGATATGATATTGTCTTCCAGTCGGAACAGGGTGTTCTTCAAACCACAAGCCCGAACTAAAAGGCCTTACTTGGTGTTGGTTCGATCGAAGCTGATAGGTCCGTATCAATGTTGAACGTTGATCGGTCTTCAAGTCAAGGTTCCGAAGGGCGTGCCGACCAATGCTTTATTAAGCTGCATCCGAAACTCGCTACGGGAGATCTCGCCGGCACCCAACGAAGCCGTGTGATCGTTGATGTATTGCGTATCGAAAAGGGTGAACTCCTCTGTTCTCAACTGTTCGGCAAGGTGGTAGAAAGCAGCCTTGCTGGCATTGGTTTTCCAACTGAACATGCTTTCTCCGAAGAACGCTCTGCCCAAGCGGACCCCGTAGATCCCACCGATCAATTCACCCCGTTCCCAGGTCTCAACGCTCATGGCATGTCCCTGTCGATCCAGTTCAACGTAGGCCTCGATCATTTCCGCGTTGATCCATGGAGTTTCCCGGTCGGCACATGCGTTGACCACAGCCTCGAAGGCTTTGTTCACAGTAACGCCGTAGCCTTGGTTGCGAAAGAACCGTTGAAGACGCACATTGGGCCGCAGCGTTCCCAGATCGAAGACCGCACGTGGGTCAGGATCGTGCCAGTACAAAAGGCCATCCTCGTGCATCATGGGAAAGCGACCGCCAGCATACGCCCCGATCAGCATTTCCACGCTTAGCACCGGCTTCGGGAAAACAGGCATCAACGCGCCTTGATCACGGAACGGGTCAATACGGTTCCTTGTTGATCCGTTAGCTGAAGGACATACAAACCCTCCGCCATTTCACCCAAACCGCCAACCTGTAGTCTATTCCCAGTCGGTGCCTGTGAACCACTCCAAACGGTCCTTCCCGCTAAGTCGAGCAGCGTAAGTTGCAATGGTCCGGCAACTGGATCGCGGAACGCAATGTTCAACTGATCCGTGAAGGGCAGCGGGTACATGTGCAGGGTTCCCTGATCCGTAGTGGACCTGATGCTCGTGGCAAGTAGGATCGTATGGGCGAGCGCGAAGTCGGGTACACCATAACCAAGAGAATCGCTTGGTGCAGTGTAGAAAGAAGCGCTTTGCCTAACCGCCGTCATCACTTCCGGAGCGGTGTTATTCGGGTGCAGTTGCCATAGACAAGCGACCAGTCCTGCCAAGATCGGCGAAGCGAAGGAAGTGCCATTCGCGGCCACTATGCTGTCCACATTCTCCCGAAGTACGATGGACCCCCAACCCATGGCGCACACATCCGGTTTTACCCTGCCATCAGCGCTTGGCCCGCGCGAGCTCCAGGGTGCGGAATTCTCCACATCGCCCACGGCACCTACAGCTAGAATGTCAATGGCATCGGCCGGTGCTCCGATGTAGCGCCATTCGCTGGTCCCTGAATTGCCTGCACTGTGCACGGGGATCATGCCCTTCTGCACTGCGATACGAGCGGCAATGCTGATCCGCAATGTTTGGCCATCAAGCTGCGCGTACGTATGGTCCATGGTGCTGTCATCAAAGGTGGTATACCCCAACGACGTATTCAGCACATCACATCCGATGCTATCCGCAAGTTCAGCCCCGGCGATCCAGTTGTCCTCTTCCACGGGGTACTCGCTTTCCGCGTTCTCCGTGCGGATCAGAACATAGTCTGCGCCAGGCGCAGTGCCCAGGATCACGCCATCCAGATCGGCGGCCATGCACGAGAGCACCGACCGGCCGTGGTAATGATCGTCGAAAACATCGCCATCGTGCCGGACAAGGTCGCGCGTCAACACGATGCCATCACGATCGCGAAGGGATTGAAAGGCAATGGCCGAATCAACTCCCAGAAAACCCGAATCCAGAACCCCGATCAGCATACCTTGTCCTTTGGCTTGGATCGCATGCAGTTGGTGCCCGTTCAGCATTTCGATCTGGCGGAAGGCTGTTCCGTACAGCTCCGGTTCACCGTCGCGATCCAACACAGGTGCGAGCTCCAAGAATTTGGGCTGCCGGCTTTGGCCGGCCATGGAAACTCCGGTGGGTTGGAGTGCGTTAACGAACCCAAGGCTTTGGATCGCGGACAAAGCATCCAGGTCCGTAGTGCGAATAGTTATTCCGTTGAACCACTTGCTTTGGTTGAGCAGATCCACTTCACCGGTATTGAGCACTGCCGTTATGTATGCGGGATCCACAGGCAGGTCCAATTGGTCGTAACCAATGCCCTGTGTTGTGCGGCGTTGGATGGCTCGGGCGGAAAGGAACTGCTCGGGCTGGTCAAGGGAGAAGGGTGTGTTCTCCTTGTCGGTGAATGGCACCCAATATGTATCGGGAGAGGTCTGTCCGTGCAGGCACAATGCAGCGCTGGCCGCGAGTACCCATGCTATGTTTCGGAGCTTGAACACGCTCATTCTGTTCCGTGTGCCACCGCCGTCATGGTAAGGCGGAACCCGCGACGTTCGGTTACGAATTGTTGCGATGTTTCGACCCAACGATTCTGGGTTTCAAGATCCACCCACAACTTGCTGACAAGCCCTACACTTTTCGCATAGCGTTCTTCATAGGTCCTGTCCAAAACGAAGTTCAAGGGAACGGTGTTCTTCACTAGAACTGTTTCCGCATAGCTAAGGCCATTGATCGTCTTTGGGCTTCCTACTTCCCGCATGGCAACTTTCAATTCCCCTTCTGCATTGTAAACGTTGATATCCCACGATCGGGCATCGCGGACCGGGAATGCGAGCTTCTGACGCCGCACATCCTCTTCGGTCTTTTCTGCAGCGATCGTATTTCGTGTTGCGGTCCACACATCGCGGATCGTCCATTCGTCGTTGAGGTTCTTCACGTAGCGTTGGATCCGTAGAGCTGGTCGTCCTTCTAGATCGCTGTATGTTCCCTCGATCCGTTCCAATAGTCGGTAGTTTACACTGTCCCAAACGTTGGCAGCATCATCGCGCCACATGCTATCCACTTGGTACTCTACCCAGGTGCCGACTTGGGTCGGGAAGTAGTCGTAGCCTTGATCCACCTGTTCAGGAGCCTCGTCCTTTTTGCAAGCAACGATCACCAAAGAAGCGATCAGTGAGATCAGAAGAATGCGTTTGCAGAACATGGTATATCTATCAATTACGATCAATGAACCCACCTCCGATCACATCCTCCCCGTTATAGAAGACGGCACTCTGCCCCGGTGCGATGCCTCTGACCGTTGCATGAAAGTCAACTTTAACACGATCACCGTCCATAACAAGCGTAGAAGGCGTGCCCTTGTCCTTGTACCGGATCTTGGTAACCGCCTCAAGTTCACCCTCCAACGCAGGAATGGATTGGAAGTTTGGTCTACGCACCCACATTTCCTGACGATCAAGATCGGTCTTACGACCTAGGACCACGGTATTACTGGTGGGCAGGATATCCGTGACGTACAACGGCTCACCTGTCGCAATACCCAAGCCTTTCCGCTGTCCAATGGTGAAGAACGGATAACCATCATGCTCCCCGAGCTCTTCTCCCCCAACGCCCACGAGCTTTCCATGGGTCAACTTGGCGGTGGCTTCGGGTTCTTTGCGCTTTAGGAAACCACGGTAGTCGTTATCAGGGATGAAGCAGATCTCGTAGCTCTCGCTCTTGCTGGCAAGTTCGGGAAATCCGCTGTCCACGGCCATTTGGCGGATGTCGCTCTTTTTGAAGCCACCGATCGGGAACCGGGTTCGGGCCAAGTTCTTCTGTTCCAGTCCCCAAAGCACGTAGCTCTGGTCCTTGTTGGGATCCAAGCCGCGGCTTACCACATAACGTTCTTCCAACCCTGCTGAAGTGGTAACCGATGTTGGTCGCACTTGGGCGTAGTGTCCGGTGGCGATCAGGGCACAATCCATCATATCGGCCCTTTTGAGCAAGGCTTCCCATTTGATGAAGGTGTTGCACAGCACACATGGATTGGGCGTTCTTCCAGCCAAGTATTCGCTCGTGAAGTTGCCGATTATGGAATCACCGAACTCCTCCCGGATATCGATGATCATGTGGTGGAAGCCACGGCTAACAGCCATGTTCCGCGCGTCGTTGATGCTGTCCAGGTCGCAGCAACCGGTGATCCGTTTTCCTCCGCTGGCATCGGCGTAGTCCCATGTCTTCATGGTCACCCCGATCACTTCGTACCCTTCCTCATGCAGCATCAAGGCGGTAACGGAGCTGTCCACCCCGCCGCTCATGGCCACCAATATCCGTCCGTGCTTGCTCACTTTACTGTGCTTTTCTATTGATCTCTTTGGCCCCCTTCCTCTGGCGTTGTCCTGTTCAAGCGATCCCCAAGTACATGAACTTGTGTGCCTTCCGATCGGATCATTTCAACGAATGGTCCCAGCAGTTCCGAACCAAGGTAAGGTCCCTATTTCACTTCCACCCCACCTGAAAACCGGGTCGTCTTCACCAGCTTGCCTTTTTCATCGTACTCCTTCAACTCACCTTCCAAGAGGTCGTTCTTGTAAGTTCCTTCGCGCTTCTTCGTTTGCCCTACCAGGATCCGTTCCATGTCCTCGGGTGTTCCTTTGATCGGATCGGCGGGCACGGTCTTCAGTTCCCATTTCCCGTTGTGATGGTACTCCGTGAATTTCCCTTCTCGCTTTCCGCTCTTGAAGGTCTCCTCACTTTTCAGTTGCTCATCATCGAAATGGTCCTTGAAAGTCCCGTTCTCCTTTCGTTCCTTGACCAATTCACCGTTCTTGTACAACGCCTGTAATTGCAAGGATCCATCCGAATTGAAATAGAGCCAGGTCCCATTGCGAACACCTTGGACTACGACCCCTTCGATCTCCTTGCTTCCATTGGGATGGTAAAACGTCATTTGCCCTTCTGCCAAGCCATTCACATATGTGGCCTGCGACTTGAGCTGACCATTATCGAACCAGCTTTTGTTGAGGCCTTCCAGCATTCCTGCCTTACGCAGCTCACTTTCGGCAACGGCACCATTCGGAAAATAGGTCACCTGTTCTCCATCCAGCTGGCCATTCCTGTAGCGCTCTACTTTGGTCAGGTGGCCCGCCTCGCCGTAATAGTTCCAAGTGCTGTCCTTCGCTTGGCCCACATACTTTCCGGTCGCCATCAAAGCACCATCTGGACGAAAATGGCGCGCACGGCTCACCTTTCCATCACCGGCGTGTTCCTGCATGGTGGTCAACTTGCCTTCCTCATCGAAATGTTTGAAAGTACCCACCGGCGCGTCGTCCTTGAACTGTCCGGTGTACCGTACTGTGCCATTGGGCCATGTCCGTGACCAAGCCCCCTGCTTGTGTCCTTTGGCATCGGTCGTGTTCAATTCCTTGACCGCAGGTTGTCCGATCAGAATGGCACCGAACAGAAGGGACCAGCAAGAAAAGATCAGGCGTGCATTCATTCGGTTGCAAAGGTACGAGGCGCGGGCAAGGGTCGTGCCGGGTTGAAGAATATGGAAATTTCTGGGAATGAGAAGAATGAAGGGAATGAGAGGAATGAAGAGAATTGCAGACGGAGCCAATTTCCCACATTTCCACATTCCTTTAATTTCCACATTCTATGACCGAGCCAATTTCCACATTCCCTTAATTTCCACATTCGCATTCAGTCACACCACTACCTTCGCACCCCATAACAAACCCCATGAAATTCTTCATTGATACGGCCAGTTTGGCCCAAATAAAAGAGGCCCAGGACCTTGGTGTGCTTGACGGTGTTACCACGAACCCGTCGCTAATGGCAAAGGAGGGCATCAGCGGCACGGATGCCATCATGAAGCACTACGTTGCGATCTGCAACTTGGTTGATGGGGATGTTAGTGCAGAAGTGATCTCCACCGATTACGAAGGCATGGTCCGTGAAGGCGAAAATCTGGCGGCCCTGCATCCGCAGATCGTTGTAAAACTTCCGATGACGCGAGATGGCGTGAAGGCGATCAAGTATTTTACCGGCAAAGGGATCAAGACCAATTGCACCTTGGTGTTCAGTGGTGGACAGGCGCTGTTGGCAGCGAAAGCGGGAGCAACCTATGTTTCGCCGTTCATTGGAAGGTTGGATGATGTTAGTACGGATGGCGTCGGCTTGATCGATCAGATCCGCACGATCTACGACAACTACGGGTATGGCACGGAGATCCTGGCAGCCAGCATCAGGCATCCGATGCACATTGTCCAATGCGCGGAAGTAGGTGCCGATGTGGCCACTTGCCCGTTGAGCGCGATCACCGCTTTGTTCGACCACCCTTTGACGACCATCGGGTTGGAGAAATTCTTGGCCGACCATAAGAAAGCCGCAACGGCGAAGGCTTGATCCGGGACATGCTATTGGAGATCCATCCGAAGAACCCGGAACCACGCAAGATCGAAACTGTGGTGAAAGTTCTGCGTGATGGAGGCATTGTTGTCTGCCCCACCGATACGGTTTACGCTTTCGTGTGCAGCGCGAACAACGTAAGGGCCATCGAGGAGGTGGCCCGACTAAAAGGAGTTAAACCCCAAAAGGCGGACCTTTCGTTGATCTGCCAGGACCTGAGCCAATTGAGCACGTACACCAAGATGGTGGACACAGCGTCGTTCAGGATCATGAAACATGCGCTTCCGGGTCCGTACACCTTCATTCTCCAAGCGAGCAACGAAATTCCGAAGCTCTTCAAGAACAACCGACGCACCGTGGGGATCAGGGTTCCCGCCCACCCGGTACCTATCGCTATCGTAGAAGCCTTGGGCCATGCTTTGGTGGTAGCCAGCGTACACGATCCCGATGCGATCCTTGACCACACCACCGAGCCCGAGCGGATCGAAGCGCACATCGGTCACCGGGTGGACTTGGTGATAGATAGCGGCACTGGTGGACTCGAAGGTTCCACGGTGATCGACCTTTCCAGTGGTGCACCGGAAGTGCTTCGCGAAGGGAAGGGCAGCTTGGAAGGATTGTTCTAATTCTCGCGTAGCATTTTCCATGCCTGCGGAAGATATTCGATCAAGTCTCCCGCATGCATAGCATCCATGCCCAATGCCGTAGCGGCCAGATCACCGGCGGAACCGTGTAAATGGACGGCGATGAGCGCTGCGTGATGCGGTGTGTACCCTTGGGCAAGGAAACCGGTAAGCAAGCCGGTGAGCACATCACCACTTCCTCCCTTGGCCATACCAGCATTACCGGTAGAATTGAACTGGACGTTTCCATCCATTAGGCAAATGGCCGTGTATGCTCCTTTCAACACAACGATGCATCCATGCTCCAAAGCGAACTCCCGCGTCCGTTCAAGTCGTTCAAATCCCGAAATGGATGGGCTGCTCAAGAGCCGATCCATTTCCTTTGGATGTGGGGTCAAGACCGTGTTCTTGGACAAGTGACGGAACCAGCCCGGGTTATTGGCCAAAATGTTCAATGCATCAGCATCCAATACAAGCGGGACCTCTACCGAGCTCAGCAATGTTTCGACCACCGTTGAGGACTCTGGATGACTGCCGAGCCCCGGGCCGATAGCAACTGCCGAGAACTGCTCCAACAGCGGCAATTGTGCAACGTGGTCAGGTGAATGATCAATGGAACATAGTGCCTCTGGAGCGGCCAAATGCATTGTGGTAGCCAATTTATCTGGAACATGTGCCGAGACCAACCCAACTCCGGAACGCAAGCAAGCCTTTGTCGCCAACACCGCAGCTCCGAACATTCCTTTCGATCCTGCGATGAGGAGTGCATGTCCGAAAGTGCCTTTGTGGCTGAACCTTGGACGTTGCATCAAGTGATCACGAACATCAGTGGCTTCGACCCATTCGCCGAAGCGGGCAGAAGCACCGAGTAGTTCAGGGTCCAATCCGATCGGCAGCAATTCCCATTGGCCTGCGAACGGTCCTGTTTCAGCTAATAACAATGCCGGCCTCGGTACTTCAAAGGTGAAAGTTCGATCAGCGCGAATGCAACTTTCCGGATCAAAGGGTTGATCCGACCCCGGTTCCACCAACCCACTTGGTAGATCGATCGACACGATCGAGCGGCCTGAATTATTCAGGTTTCGGATCACATTCCGGAGTAGACCGGTTGGCGGCCTACTTACACCGGTTCCGAGCAAACAGTCAATGACAACTTCGTTTCCAAACAACTCAACTTCTCCGAGCGGATCAGCGATATCAACGCATGGCACGCCGATCTTGAGCAACTCTAGATGATCCACCCTGTGTTCAAGACTACGTTCTTCCTTGTGCAGCACACGTAACACGCGCACGGATATTCCTGCTGCGGTAAGAAGTCTGGCGATGACCAATCCATCACCACCATTATTGCCCATGCCGACCACAACAACAAAAGTTGTCGCTGGACCAAATTCACCTTGGGCAATATCCCTTAATAATCGATCAGTGCATTGCCGCGCAGCTTGTTCCATCAGCTCCAATGGCGTTACAGAGCTACTGACCATAAAGGCGCGCTCGACCTCGCGGATCTGGGTATTAGTTAGAATGGGCAGCATAAAGTGACGAATGCAACACATGTGAGTCAAAACTAATCAAGCGACCGAGGATTATGAGCAGAACATTCAAGGATCCTGTCAGTTCCGCTGGGCCATCGTGCAAACAACAGTTCTGAGATCAAAGATCACCTCCAACTATGTCATCCACCGTGAGCAAGCGAAACACGTAACCCTTGACCAGATCGGGTAGGGCTTGGCTGTACCATCACAGCCTCTCCCGAACAACCTGTAAACCACCGAAAACCAAATCAAAACACAAATGAAAGTAACACTACAATTGGCCTTGCTGGGAGTATTGGTCCCCGGCCTAATGTTCGGACAAGAGCAAGGTGCAAACCTGGTCAATAACGGAAGTTTCGAGAACACGGCACCAGCAGTGAAGACTTGGGACCAATTGGACCATGCGACAGGTTGGTCCAATGCGAACGGAGGATCTGTTGATGTCTTTAGTAAACTCTCCTGCAATAACGCGGTGGGCATTCCAGACAATGAGCTGGGCAGCACGGCTGCATTTGAAGGCGAGAGCTATGCCGGTTTTGTGGCGTGGAAAGATGACATGCGCCCCAATTGGAAGCGGATCCTGAACGGCCGGGATGAAAGCCCATTCAAACCAGCTTGGAACAAGTACAGTGAATACTTGCAGATGGCACTGACCAGCCCATTGACCGCTGGTCAGAAGTACGATATCTCCTTCATGGTGAAACTGGGTGATCAGAGTGATCGTGCGGTAAGTGGGATCGGGGCCTATTGCTCGCCTGTGATGTTGGCCTACCCCCATCGCCACCAGCTGGCCGAGTTGGCCGACGTATCAAGCGCCACGATCATGGACAACAAGAAGGACTGGGTGGAAGTAACAGGCATGTTCACAGCCGGAGGCGACGAAAAGTACATTGTGATCGGTGCCTTTGGCCCGAATATGCAGTCAAGCAAAGTGATCGAAGGCCCTGACAATCAACGCGCCTACTACTACATTGACGGCATTAAATTGAACTTGCATCCCGAAGATGACCGTGATCACGATGGTGTACCTGACACGGAAGACAGTTGTCCTGATGTTGCGGGTCTTCCTTCCTTGAGTGGTTGCCCAGATCGAGATGGTGACGGTGTTGCAGACACTATGGACGCATGCCCAGACTTGGCCGGCCCTATTGACAAGCAAGGATGCCCAGATAGCGATGGCGACGGTATTGCCGACAATGTTGACAAGTTTCCGACGGTTCCAGGAGTTGCATCCATGAAAGGCTGCCCTGAGGTCAATGAAAAGACAAAAAAGCTCTTCGAAAAGGCCTTGACCGGGATCCAATTCGAAACCGGAAGCGCCAAGATCAAGAAGACCAGCAACAGCATTCTGGATCAGGTCGCCGCGGTGATGAACGAGAACCCTGAGTACAATTTGGAGATCCACGGTCATACGGACGACCAAGGCGATGATGCCAAGAACATGACCTTGAGCGAAGAACGTGCGTCCTCTGTGCGTCAGTACCTTACCGACAAGGGCACGACCGGCACACGCTTGAAGTCATTCGGCCATGGCGAAACCATGCCGGTTGAAGACAATAAGACCAGCGCCGGCAGGGCGAAGAACCGCCGCGTGGAATTCAAGGTCACGTTCTTTGAATAGGACCTTTCAATACAAAGCTGAAAAGGCCGTCCAATTTGGGCGGCCTTTTCAGCTTGCATATAACGTACTCATTTCTAAAAACATGGATAAATACGATCGAATACGATCTTAGGATCACGACCTTCAGAAGTGGTACTCAGCGTTTGTTCAAATCATAGCGGTGCCCACCCAGAGTTACCCTATCGGGACCAGAACTTGAATTAGGCTTGCTCTTTTGACCTTCAATCAACTGGAAAGATCTCGCCAGGAATGGACTGCTCTGATCCAAGAAAAGCCGAACGGATACCCTGGTAAGGTTGAATTGCCGGTACAAACGTTCCCTAAGGAACGACCAAACGAGATCAGCAAACGAAGTCTGCAGAGGTAGAGAACTCTGCAATGTAGCCATGCCTCGAAGTACTGCATGACCGACCGACTTGTTCGGATCGAGAGTTGAGTGTCCAAGAAACTGTGCCGACACGAAACTCTGCGCTTCGATAAAGACCAGCCAGGGTGGTCTGCGAAGTGGAACGTGAAGATCGCAACACCGCCATCAAACCAACTACTCGATCCTTGAGCTGTACAAGTCTTTCTTGATAATACAAGCACAATAGAAAAGGGCCGCCTCTTTCGAGACAGCCCTTTTCAAAGCTTGTGGGTCCTACTTGCTTACTGGAAGTAGAAGTTGAGGGAAACACGAGCACCGCTAACACCGGTGTCCAGGCTGAAGCCATTCTCCTTCGTTCCACCGTCCACAGTGATGGACTGTGAGGTACCGTTGTCACCAGCATCGTTAGACACCCAGTACTCGGTCGTGGTCTCAGTATGCCCAGTGCTTGTCAAAGCCAAGCCCCAAGTGTATTCGCCACCCAAGGAGATCTTAGGAGCGCAGAACCACTCAATACCACCGAAGGCTTGAAGACCGACACTGAAGGTGCCACCTTGCTTCTCTTCGGTAATACGGCTACCATCACCCTGTGCTTGTTGGGTGTAAGCATTTCCGTATTCGTATTTGGTCTTGCTGCCACCGAAACCGATATTGAATTCACCGCCGTAGATACCTACAACGCGAGTGCTTCCAACACGCTTCTCCAGACCAACACCCAATTGAATAGCGGTGTAACCGGTTTTGGTCACATCTTCAACTGTGGGGGTCGGGTTTGGGAAAACGGGTGCAGGAACCGGAGTTGGATCGATGTTAACCAAGTTCGTCTCCTTATTGCTTCCGAATCCGATGCGAAGACGACCACGGTAGGCGGTGTTGGCATCGACCAATTTCTTACCTCCAATTACAACTCCTGCACCACCGATACCGGTGCTCGAGAAGAAGTTGTTCAAACCAACACCACTGTTACCTGTTGTTCCATTGAACAAGTTACCAGCGAAATTGATGATCGGGGTTGCATCAAATGTCAATCCCCAGTCGCCGTCTTGAGACAGCCAGTTTTCACCGCGGTTGCTGGTGATCTCCCCCGTCTGAGCGGAGGTAGCGAAGGCAGCTACCATGGCTGCCGAGAACAGTAAATGCTTCTTCATGGTTGGTTGTTTAGTTGCTTTTAGTGTTTGGTTTAAGGTTGGACCCAGCTGTTTGTTGGGGCCGAAGGTCGTTCCAAATTCCGGGGCAAGGTTATGAACTTTTTTGGACACTACGAACAAGTATTTGTTCATGGAGTTGTGCTCTTTGTCCCAAGGATCTGTAAATCAAGCACAAATACGTCGGTTGTTGTTGAAGGTTATGCGTCATGCTTTGTCCTGCAACATGGGAACAAAGCGGAAACTGCCGAGATCTTTGGTGGCGAAGTCCACGTCAGACAACCGTTCCACACATAACATCCGCTGTTCTTCACCCTCACCGACCGGGATCACCAGCCTCCCCCCCACCTTCAACTGATGTTGAAGGTCCAGTGGAATGTAAGGCGCGCCGCAGGTAACGAGGATGCGATCAAATGGTGCCTCTCGCTCCAATCCCTTGTAGCCATCACCATGATAGAGGTTTGCTCGTAAGTTCATGCCCATAAGCCTGTCCTTAGTGAGCATATATAGCGGTCTGTGCCGTTCAATACTGAACACCTTGGCCCCTAAATGCACAAGTACGGCGGTCTGGTAGCCGCTTCCAGTGCCCACTTCCAACACCTTCATTCCCTTCTTCAACTGCAAAAGCTCAGTTTGGAAGGCAACCGTGTAGGGCTGGCTTATGGTCTGACCGCAAGCGATCGGGAAGGCGACATCCTGATAGGCCAATTCCATGAAGGCCGTATCATCGATGAAGAAATGCCGCGGTATCGAATTTACCGCAGCAAGCACTTCGGCATCACTGATCCCCTTGGACTTCAGCACTTCCACCAAGCGTTTTCTCAAGCCTTGGTGGCGATAATCATCCATTGCCCTGATCTGCACGGCTGCAAAAGTAACTTCTTGACGAGGAAATCACCGGAACATTAGGTCCACAATGAAAGCCTAACAACTTGGTGCGATCACGTACTGAACTGATCTGCCGGTCAGAGCACTATTACGGAGCATAAGTGCATTCTTCTGTTTCCCCTATTTTTGCCAACATTCGGGGAGCGGGCCTTACCACCCATTGCCCACGAACATGAGCAACCCGATCCGGATAGGTGTATTGGGTGCGGGGCATTTGGGCCGCATCCACATTCAACAACTCAAAGAGATCCCGCAATGGGAAGTGGTTTGTTTCCACGACCCACATCCCGAGAAATGTGCGGCGATCACAGCGGAATTCAACGTACCTTCCGTTTCGAACGTGCAAGCCTTGCTACAACAAGTGGAGGTAGTTGATATCGTAACACCAACACTTTGGCATTTCGACCTTGCCAAGGCGGCAATTGAGGCCGGTAAGCATGTATTTGTTGAGAAACCGTTGACCAACACCGTTGCCGAGGCAGAGGAGCTGTTGCGCCTGACGGAGAATGGTGGAGTCCTTATCCAAGTAGGACATGTTGAGCGTTTCAACCCTGCTTTCCAAGCGGCGCTGCCCTTTTTCGCGGAACCCATGTTCATCGAGACCCACCGTTTGGCGCAGTTCAACCCACGTGGAACGGATGTAAGTGTGGTACTGGACCTGATGATCCATGACATCGACATCGTCTTGCACGTGGTCCGTAGTCCGGTGAAGGAGATCCATGCGAGTGGGGTCGCGGTGGTGAGTGACACCCCGGACATTGCCAATGCACGGATAGCCTTCGAGAATGGATGCGTAGCGAACTTGACCGCGAGTCGCATTAGCATGAAGAACATGCGCAAGAGCCGCTTTTTCCAGCGTGACGCATACATAGCGGTTGACATGCTGGAAAAGAGCACGGAGATCGTAAGAATGCGTTCTGTAGAGGGAGAACCGGACCCATTTGCCGTCACCATGGACTTGGGCGGGGACAAGGGTATCCGGGAGATCAGCTTTGAGAAACCCACGATCCAGATCACCAATGCCATTCGTGAAGAGCTGCGTTCGTTCGCCTTGTCAATTACTGATGGCACACGCCCAGTGGTGGACTTGAGCGATGGAGCGGCAGCATTGCGCACCGCCCATCGCGTCTTGGAAGGAATGAGCGTGCAAAAGGCTTGAGGCATACTGATCATACCCCTTAGTGCGTTCACCCACACGATACATGACATTGACACTACGCGTAACGGCGTGTTTGACCCTCTTATTCGCAGCTTGCAAAAAGAGCGATGAGGTACCCGCTTACGTGGTCATTCCCTCGGTAACCGTTGATGCAACCACCGATGAAGGGGGTGGAACCAGCAAGATCACGGATGTTTGGGTCTCGGTCAATGATCGATCATTGGGGATCTGGGAGCTTCCGGCCAGGGTGCCGGTGCTGTCCAACGGGAGCAACAGGATATCCATTGCTGCAGCCATAAAGCAGAACGGTGCATTCGACGATCGCTTACGTTACCCGTTCTATCGATCGTACGATACGCAAGTGGAACTCGCCCCGGAAACGGCCGTGTCCGTGGCCCCTGTTGTAACCTACGCCGAATCCCTCTCCTTTTGGGTGGAAAGCTTCAATGAAGGGAGCAACCAATTCAACATTCCGGAAGAAAGTGACACAACATTGCTGCTTTACACCGTCGCATCCAACCCGGATATCGTTTTGGACGGTAGCGCCTGCGGTGGGTTCGTGTTGACCCAGGAACGGCCGGGAATGAGCATGTACACGGACGAGAACTTCACCCCTACCTCAGGCCCTGCGTTCCTGGAAATGGATTACAGCACCGACCTGGAGATCACCATTGGATTCCGATACGTTCAGGATGGTACACAAAGAGGCGAACCTTGGTTGATACTTGTGCCCACCGCGTCAGAAGGGGACCTGCGTTGGAACAAAGTGTATATAGACGTGTCGAATTTCATGAACACTTCGGGTATCACCGAACGTAATTTCTATTTGGCCGCCGCACTTCCCAGTGGCCGGAACAGTGCCCACGTGTACTTGGACAACTTCAAACTGGTGAAGAACGCGCCATGATGGACCGCAGGAAGCTTGTGGCAAGGTATGTGGCGGCGGATATCCTCGGCAGTGCTTTGGCTTGGACGCTGTTCTACCTCTATCGCAAGGCCTACTTGGAGCCGATCAAATTCGGCCATGCCGTTCCCTTGGAGCTGGATGCCAACTATGTGAAGGGCTTGGTGCTTATTCCGTTGTTCTGGTTCGGGTTGTACACGATGATCGGTGGTTACCGTGAGATCTATCGGAGATACCGGATCATGGAGCTGGGCCAAACCCTATTGATCAGCTTTTTGGGGGTGGTGGTCATCTTCTTCCTTTTGCTCTTGGATGATCAGGTAGCGAACTACAAGTACTACTACAGCTCCTTCATCGCGCTTTTCCTGTTACACTTCGGCATCAGCTTCCTGTTGCGTTTCATGCTTACCAGCGCCACGGTGCGGAAGGTACACGACCGGCGGATCGGCTTCAACACCATATTGATAGGTGGGAATGAACAGGCCATGGCGATACATGCGGAGATCGAGGCCATGGAGAAATCGCCCGGCAACCGGTTCGTCGGGTTCGTTAATGTGAATGGTGGGGACCAGCTATTGACCTCGGTGGGACTGACCCGATTGGGAAAGTGGAACGAGCTGGGGAGCTTGATCGGACAACATGCGGTAGAGGAAGTGATCATTGCGGTCGATTCCGGCGAACACGCCCACATTAGCAAGATCATGAACGAACTGGAAGGGACCAGCGTGCGGATCAAGATCATTCCGGACATGTACGATATCCTCTCCGGTTCGGTAAAAATGACAAGCATCTTCGGCGCGCCCTTGATCGAAGTGAACCCGCAGATCATGCCGGCTTGGCAATTCTCATTGAAACGGGTGATGGACATTTGTGCCAGCTCATTGGCCCTATTGATACTAACGCCAGTGTACTTGATCTTGGCAATCGCCGTGCAGCTATCCTCCAAGGGCCCGATATTCTTCCGCCAGGAACGCATTGGGAAACATGGGCGACCTTTCAGGATCATCAAATTCCGGAGCATGTATTCCGATGCCGAACGTGACGGTCCACAATTGAGCAGTGCCAAGGATCCGCGCATAACCCCGATCGGCCGCTGGATGCGTCGCACCCGCATGGACGAACTTCCCCAATTCTGGAACGTGTTGAAAGGGGATATGAGCTTGGTGGGTCCCAGACCGGAGCGCCAACATTTCATCAAGGCCATTACGGAAGTGGCACCGCACTACCGCCATTTGCACAAAGTGCGACCGGGCATTACGAGTTGGGGCCAAGTAAAATTCGGCTATGCCGAGAACGTGGAGCAAATGGTCCGCAGGCTCAAGTATGACATCCTGTACATCGAGAATATGAGCTTGGCCGTTGATTTGAAGATCTTGGCCTATACGGTGCTGATCATTTTGAAAGGGGACGGAAAATGAACAGGTACCCCGCCCGATCGCTCTAGCTTGATCCACGCCGCTGGACCTTCCTGCCGCCCAGCAACGGGTTCGCACTTCGGCACAACAACTATCTTCCCCGCTCCCACTTGCCCTGTGCGGGCTATCCCATGAGCGAAAGGCTGGCGAAGATCCCCCAACTCGATGCCTTGCGTGCCGTGGCAGCGATCGCCATCATCGCCTACCACTACATGCCCGAGTTCGGTTTCGGTCGACTCCCTTATGGATGGATCGGTGTCGACCTGTTCTTTGTCATCTCCGGCTACTTGATCACGGCGATCCTATTGAGGCAGAAGGCATCACCAATAGCCCGTCGGCTGGTACTCCGAAATTTCATCATCAAACGATCACTGCGCCTTTTCCCGGCCTATTTCGCCTTCATTGCGGTGTTCGCGGTGCTCATGGCCACCACCGGGCTATGGTCCTGGGACCGTGGTCAAGGGGTCTGGTATTGGACCTACACCTCCAATATCCTCCAGTTCATTCACGGCCCGAAGGCTGGGCATTTGACCCATTTATGGAGTTTGGCGGTGGAAGAGCAGTTCTATTTGTTCTGGCCATGGCTGGTGATCTTCATTCGCGGTAGTTGGTTGAATAGGACCGTGTTGGGATTGGTGATCTTTTCCTTCATCTTCAAATCCTTCAGCGGGA
>Ga0209063_1000395_pt1 | contig 31452 bp, 24 predicted proteins | sample KloWWTmeKNB19Kit_FD_187177 | JGI IMG/M metagenome (GOLD analysis project Ga0209063, IMG submission 187177) | Active sludge microbial communities from Klosterneuburg, Austria, studying microevolution and ecology of nitrifiers - Klosterneuburg... | ecosystem: Engineered > WWTP > Aerobic digester >... | reverse complement strand
GTGCCGGGGTGTTGCTCATGCGCACGGATGCTGGCGTCGTGCACCGCTTCATTCGACCTTGATCAGCGACCGACCAGATCCTTGTTTGGGTCGGACGGATCAAACGAGATCCATCAATTAAGGCATATGGATGTGATCATCTCGGACCACACGACCTCCCTTACGGCACGAACACGCGCTGAACGAACGCACCGCTCTTATGGAACACCCGCAACACCATTACGCCTTGCGCGACATCGACAGGAATGCGATTCATCGCATTTCCCTGCAGTTGACCCTGGCCAACACGTGCACCGCGCGCATCAATAAGTTCGTAGCGCGGACGTTCGAGTTCACTGGTGCGCAGATCCACTAGAATGGTGTGATCGATCACACGTACAATGGCATCCGCAGTTGTGATCGAAGCGATCCCAGTACTGATCTCCACGATGATCCCGGTCGGCACCGGGGCGTAATATTCCGACGGGGTTACTACTCGCAGCAAGTAACCGATGCCTGGTATAGTTCCAGCCGGGATCGTGCACGGAATGGTTCCAGAAGCGGATGTGCTGTTCACCGTTCCGATCACTGTTGCATTTGAAAAATCACCGTTCTCATCGGATATCTCCACCGAGAAGTCCGTTGCGGCAGTAGGCTCTCCACCGGTGTTATAGCCTACGCTCAGATCGAAGCTCGTACTTGCATTCACGAAAGCAATGGACTCATCCGGCGTTGCGTATACATTGTAGATCAAGCCCAGATCATCGAACCACGCTTGGGTGCCGATCGTGCTGAGCGTACTGTCGCCACAGGACACGGCCAAAAGCACATGCTCCGGTGCGCGTTCATCCAAATAGTTGAATGGAACAGAGAAACGTGACCAAGTGGAAACCGTATCCCCGTTCGCGCCCCATGCGGCCGTGCCAACCCAATTCGGATAGGTATCGAACATCGGCAACTTGCCTTGTTCAACGTGCATCAATGCAGTGACCTTTGCTCGATCACCGGAAGCAGGTGAGGCTTTGTACCAGCCGATCAAACTGTCCGGTCGTGAACCGCACACGGTGTTCCATTCCGCAGTAACCAAGTCGGAAAAGACGTAGCTGTTCGCAATGGTGAATTCAGCATGTACCCGACCGTTGGTCAATAACCCGGTCGCTGCTCCAACGGCAGAGGTCACCGTGCGCAAGTTGAGGGAATACGTACCCGTATGTGCATCGGTGCTTCGCCAGCAGAGTTGTGGTGCGAATGTATTGATCAGCCCACCACCATCGCTGGTCTTCACCGAACTCCATTCCACGGGCTCCTCGGTGGCGGATCCCACATCGGTCCATGATTCATAGCTGGCATTTTCCAACTGCGGTTGGGCGAAAAGGAATGTCGTCAAGAGAAGAGATGGGAAGAGTATGGCTATACGCATGTGTACTTGGTTAAGGGGCAAATCTATTGCAGTAGCCGCTACCTTCGCGGGCCATGTCGGAAAAAGACCCCAAGCACATCGATTTGCGCTTCCTCGCCGGACCACGTTCCCGCTGGCGTGAATTCCAGAACGCGATCAGCATTGCTCGCGAATTCATCATGGGCTTTCGGAAATTGCACTTCGTTGGGCCGTGCGTTACGTTCTTCGGAAGCGCACGGTTCAAGGAAGATCATCCTTATTACGAGGCAGCCCGGGACCTTGCACGTCGGGTGGGCCGTGTGGGGTTCACGGTCATGACCGGCGGCGGACCCGGCATCATGGAAGCCGCTAACCGGGGTGCGAAGGATGTGGGTGCCACTAGCGTTGGTTGCAACATCGTGTTGCCGCATGAGCAATACGCGAATCCGTATTTGGACGTCAGCCTCACCTTTGAACGCTTCTTCATTCGCAAGGTCCTGCTACTGAAGTACAGCATCTGCTTCGTAGTGATGCCCGGTGGTGCCGGCACATTGGATGAACTTTTCGAAACCGTTACCTTGATCCAGACAGGCAAGGTGAAGAACTTTCCGATCCTGCTCTATGGCAAGGAGTACTGGGCACCCATGCTGGAGCAGATCGACCGCATGATCGCCGAAGGAACGATCGGCGAAGAGGAATTGAAATTCGTCTTCGTGGCCGATTCCGTGGAAGAGGCAACGACGCTCCTACAAGATCGATTGGTGGTGATGTGGCAAGAAGCGCAACGGCGGAAGGACCATCCCAAGTGGTGGTTCCTGGAGGATCGTGTTAAGAACACGTTAACTCACCCCCGCCTACGCTAACCGAGCCTTAACATCACGGCAAGGGCCAGGTAACAGGCCGAATGGACTTTTGTAACGGGAAAGGAACAAATTCCATTTCCTGTTGCCATGTACAGAACGTTAACCCTTTGTATCGCTCTCTTCCTTGGTCTGATCGCCTTCGCACAGAGAGGCACCGTGGCCGGTACGATCACCGCCAACGAAGGCGGAATAGTGCAACCCATGCCCTTTGTGAACGTGGCCATTAAAGGCACCAGCACGGGTGGCACTACCGACTTGGATGGAAAATTCAGCTTCGACGCGGATGCCGGTGAACATGTGCTCTTGGTCAGCTTCGTGGGTTATGAGGCCGTTGAAAAGACGATCACTGTGATCGCAGGGCAAACTGTGAACGCGAACCATGAATTGAAGTCGCAAGCCATTGAAATGAAGACTGTGGAAGTGGTAACGACAAGACGTACGGAAACGGAAAGTGCCGTAGTGATGGAAACCCGCCAAAGCGAGCAGGTCGTGAACGGCATGGGACGCGAACAGATCAGCAAGGGCCAGGACCGGACCGCTGGCGATGTGGTGAAACGGATCCCGGGGGTTACCATGGTGGGTGATCGTTTCGTGATGATCCGTGGATTGGCCGATCGGTACAATACTGTTATGTTGAACGACGTGATCGCACCGAGTATGGAGCCTGATCGCCGCGCATTCAGTTTCGATATCCTTCCAAGTGGTGCATTGGACCGCGTAATGGTCTATAAGACGGGTGCACCTGAGCTTCCAGGCGAATTCGCCGGCGGTGTTATCAAATTGTACACGATCAATGTGCCCAGTGAGAATTCAGTAAAGGTGGACTACTCCACTTCCTTGCGCAATGGCACGACATTCAAGCCGTTCTACAGCAGTCAACAAAGTGGCACCGATGCATTGGGCTTCGATAATGGCCTTCGTCAATTGCCATCGAAGTTCCCCGGGAACTTGTACCATACCACACCCGAGCGCTTGACCGCCGCTGGGAAAAGTTTGGCCAACAACTGGACCGCTGATGAAAGCAGTGCTGCACCCGACCAACGCTTCGGGATAAGCTTGACCAAGCGTTTCGGTCAACAAGGCGGTAGGGTGAACGGTGGCAACATTACCAGCATCAACTATAGTAACACACGCCAGAGCTATACGGCCAACAATCAGAATTACAATGTATTCGACCCAAGTGCGCAACGTAGCGAACGCATCTACGACTACAACGACAATGAGAATATCCACCAAGTGCGGATCAGTGCGCTGAGCAATTTCAGCCTATTGGTCGGTACTCGCACCAAGTTGGAGTTCCGCAATCTCTTCACTCAACAAGGAACAGACCAAGCAACCTTGCGCACTGGCAAAAGCTTTGAAGAACAGTTCGAGGTGAAGAACTACGCTTTCCGCTATCAACAACGCAGCATCTACAGCGGCCAACTGCACGGCGAACATGAATTAACGACCGATGTGAACAAGCTGAGCTGGACTTTGGGTTATGGTCTTGGCATCAGCAAAGAGCCTGATTTCCGGCGCGTACGAACAGTGCGTGACTTGAACACCACGGACGCGGACATTCCATTCCAAGTGATCGTGCCGCCGGGTGCAACCACCTTGGATGCGGGCCGATTCTTCAGCAATATGAACGAGAACGTAATGACCGGCAAGGTGGATTACGAACACCAATTGAAAGGTGAGCGGAACAAAGTGAAGATCCGTGTTGGCGCATTCGTGGAACGTAAGGACCGCACGTTCAGTGCGCGCTGGATGAGCTTCAAGGCGGCAAGCAGCGCACAGTTCGACCAAACGCAGATCTTCTTGCCGTTGGACCAGATCTTCAGCCCCGAGCATATCAATACTACCGATGGTTTCAAGTTGGAAGAAGGCACCAACCCCAGCGACCGATACACGGCTGCAAACACGCTTTTGGCCGGCTATGTGGGCACCACGATCAACCTGGCGACGAACACCGTCATCAGCGCCGGGGTGCGTGCAGAACACAACACACAAGAACTGAAAAGTGCGACATTCGGTGGTGCGCGGGTCCTGGTGAACAACCCATTGCTCAGCATCCTGCCTTCGATCAATCTTTCCCGATCGATCTCCGAAAAGTCGCAAGTGAGATTGGCCTGGGCCACCACAGTGAACCGTCCCGAGTTCCGCGAATTGGCACCCTTCGCCTTCTACGATTTCAGTTTCAACAACGTACTGCGCGGAAATGAAGAATTGAACACCGCCACGATCCAAAATGTCGATGCGCGCTACGAACTCTATCCGAGCTCTTCGGAAGTGTTCAGCTTCGGGGTGTTCTACAAACACTTCACCAACCCGATCGAAATGTTCTTCTTGCCCGGGGCCGGTAGTGGGGGCACACGGAACTTCACATTCGGCAATGCACAGCAGGCCCAAAGCGTCGGTGCCGAGTTGGAATTGCGCCGCTCGCTGAACTCAATATTCACCGCTGGCTATATGAGCCGGGTTGGTGTCATGTTCAACGCGGCCTATATCGTTACTGAAGTCACATTGGGTGAAGGAGCCGAAGGCCAAGCACAGAAACGTCCGCTAATGGGCCAATCACCTTACATCGTTAATGCAGGACTTTATTACCAGGACACTGAACACAAGTTGCAGTACAATATCATGTACAATGTGATCGGCCCACGCTTGTTCGCTGTTGGCACATACGGCACTCCGGACATCTACGAAATGCCACGTAACGTGGTGGATGTAACATTGACCAAAGGCATCGGCAAACGCTTCGAAGTGAAATTGAGCGCACAGGACATTCTGAACCAGCGCACGCGCTTGATCCAGGATTCCAACGGCAATGGCAAAGTGGACAAGGTGGATGAGGATGTGCTTTCCTTCCGCCGTGGATCTTACTTCAGCATTGGATTGGGGTTGAAGCTTTGATCACCTTCCTTACTGATCGGAAAAGGGGCGGTGCAAGCGTGTACCGCCCCTTTCACTTAACATACGGTGGACCCGAATTCACAAAACGTTAAGACCACCGTAGCCATCACGCAACAGCAAAACGGTCGCTTTGCGTTGGATAAACAAACCAAACAAGCAAGACGATGAATTGGAAGAACAAAGCAATGGGCCTTTTGGCTTTCGCCACCTTAGCCGTTGCGTTGCCCGCCTGCAAGAAAAAGGAAGGATGCACGGATCCAACGGCGACGAACTACGACCCCGATGCCGATAAGGATTGTTGCTGCGAATACACGACCACACCACCAAGTGCGGATGTGGTACAAGTTTCCGGAAGCATAACTGTGAACACCAACTGGACCAATAACAACAAATACATCCTTAACGGCTTCGTCTATGTTGAGGATGGTGCGACACTTAATATCCAGGAAGGAACCATCATCAAAGGTGACAAACCCAGCAAAGGCACGTTGATCGTAAAACGTGGTGCCAGGATAAATGCCGTGGGTACTTCAAGCCAGCCTATTGTATTTACCAGCAACCAAGCTGCAGGGAGCCGCGATTACGGCGATTGGGGCGGGATCGTCCTTTGCGGTCGGGCACCAAATAACCAACCAAGTGACCCAACGATCGAAGGCGGACCAGATGCTCAATACGGCGGCAATGACCCAGCCGACAACAGCGGCACCATGAAATTCGTGCGGATCGAATTCTGCGGGATCGCATTCCAACCCAACCAAGAGATCAACGGGCTTACGCTGGGAAGCGTTGGGAATGGTACGGTGATCGAGAATATCCAAGTGAGCTACTCTGGAGATGACAGCTACGAATGGTTCGGCGGGACCGTGAACGCCAAGCGCTTGGTCGCCTTCCGCGGATGGGACGACGATTTCGACCAGGATTTCGGATGGCAAGGAAAAGTGCAGTACGCTGTGAGCCTGCGTGACCCGAATATCGCAGACCAGAGTTCGAGCAATGGATTCGAATGTGACAACGACGCAGCCGGTAATAGCGCTTCGCCATATAGTCAAGGTACATGGAGCAACGTAAGCATGTTCGGACCGAAGGCAGATGCTTCCACAACATTCAACGATCAGTACAAGCGTGCTTTGCATCTCCGCCGGAACACGCAAACGCGCGTCTTCAACAGTGTGTTCGCAGGGTACCCCACCGGCCTATACATTGATGGGAACAGCACGCAAGCCAATGCCGACAACGGTGACCTGATGTTCCGCAACAATGTGCTTTCCGGCATGAGCACGGCCTTGGATGTTCCTTCGGGACAGACTTGGGACCAGGCTGGGATCACAGCGTGGTTCAACACTTCCGGTTGGAACAACACGATCTTTGCGAACAATAGCGACCTTCAGCTAGGCGACCCCTTCAACCGGACCAACCCCAACTTCCTACCTAATAGTGGCTCACCCTTGTTGAACGGTGCAGAGTTCAGCGGGCCGTTCGCGGACAGCTTCTTCGAGAACGTAAGTTTCCGCGGTGCATTCGGCACTACGAACTGGACTAACGGCTGGACGAACTGGGATCCACAGAACACGGCGTACTGAACTCATCACTTATCGTTCGTACTTCTTTGGTTAGTTGAAGTGCGTTTGCGAAAGGTCCCTTCGGGGGCCTTTCGTCGTTAACTACCGATCGCTGCGTGCATTGTCCAAAGCACCACCGCATAGCGAACAGTCTTCCCAATGAACATAAGTACCGCCGTCCAAATGAAACTAGTGCGGAAAACCCCTAACGCAAGCGCAATGGGATCACCGATCACCGGTAGCCAACACAGCAGCGCACCCCAAGCTCCATAGTGCTGCGCAAATGAACGCCATCGTTCCGCCTTCTCCGAGCCGATCCCGAGCCGCTTCACCAATCTCCGCTCCGGGATCCACCGCCCTATCGCATAGTTCGTTAAACCACCCAACGTGTTTCCCACGCTCGCCACAACCAATAACGACTGCCCGGACCAGCCCCCAAGTGCCATTGCCACCAAAACAGCTTCCGAACTGAAGGGAAGTATCGTGGCCGCCAAAAAGCTCGCCAAGAACAGGCCCAACAAGCCCCATTCTACCCACTCCGGACCCAATTCCATGGGCGGAAGATATGCCGCTATAACAGGTGTGGCACGACCAGCCCACGTGTGCGGATACCACAGCACCAACGCGACCGTTCTAATGCGGCATGTACTTTGGTATCCCCCAACGCAATGACCCGTTCCTCCACCTCCTTTCTTCGTAGTGCATTGCTCTTAGGCACCCTGTCGCTCGCACTGCTAAGCAGTGCCCAGCTCATGACCATGAACAGGAATGCGGGCAACTGGAACCAGCGTTCAACAACGTTAAGTGGTGGCTTGCAGATCGGAATACCGGTGGGTGATTTCAAGGAAACTTTTGGGCATACACTGGTGGGTTTCTCCGGAAACGTTTCATTTCCCATGCGCCGTTTGCCATTGGAGTTCGGGTACGACTTCGCATGGGCACGGATGGGCGGCGAAACGAAAGAGCCTTCGTCCGGTGGCGTCTTCAACAGCATCAATAACAACGGCCCGAAAGTTCAGGTAAGCAGCAACGTATACGACCACCTCGGCTTCGTTCGCTTGAACCCTTCGTATGGAAGACTACGTCCGTACGGCGATCTGCTTGGAGGTGCCCGCCACTTCGCAACGCGTACTGTTGTGACCACTAGCGATCAGAACCAAGCGCAGGAAAAAGATGGCTCGCTGGCCTTCTGCTATGGCTGGGCTTTAGGTGTTATGTACGGCCTGAAAAGCAATGTCTATGCGGAGTTGCGGGTGGAACGACTTGTTACCGGTCAAGTTTCCTATGTGGATCCGCGCAGTGTCGTGATCGGCAACGACGGGTCGGTTTCCTATCAAAAACTGACCAGCAACGTGGATGTGGTGAACATCCAAATGGGCATTGGATTCCGGTTCTGACGCTTCGCAGCGGGCTGACGATCTTCCGCCCAAATTTGCGCCATGAGTTCCGATCAGGTTCATCCCGGAAGCGATCCGCATGGTCGCCATACCACGGTCGCGTCAACACGGCAGAAGTGCATACGGACCCTCTCCGCCCCCACTAGAGTGTTGGTAACCTTTGCGTAACACAGTGCCATTGCACCTTGGATCGCACCCAATTGGCCGTAAACTTGCGCCTTGTAAGCAGGTATCAATGGCCTGCAAGCCACAGTGGACGGGCAAAAACGAATCAAGAGCGCCCTCCTGTCCGTGTTTCACAAGGATGGGTTGGAACCCATCGTACGTGCGTTGGACAGGCTGGGCGTGCACCTGTATTCCACTGGCGGGACCCAAGCGTTCATTGAACAACTCGGCATTGCAGTTACCCCTGTGGAAGACCTCACCACCTACCCTAGCATTCTCGGCGGACGCGTGAAAACGCTGCATCCGAAAGTCTTCGGTGGCATCCTCGGAAGGCGCGACCTCCAAAGCGATGTGGCGCAAATGGAGGAATTCGAGATCCCTCCGATCGATCTGGTGATCGTGGACCTGTACCCCTTCGAAGCAACCGTTGCCGCAGGAGGTACTGAAGAGGAGATCATCGAAAAGATCGACATCGGTGGTATCAGCTTGATCCGCGCTGCGGCCAAGAACCATCGTGATGTGGTGATCATTCCTGCGATGGCGCACTACGCGGAATTATCCCGTATCCTCAATGAACAAGGTGGTGGCACGACACTTGAACAACGCAGGTCTTTCGCATCTTCTGCATTTGCCGTAAGCTCCCATTACGATGGAGCGATCCACGCATGGACCACCAATGGCGAAGGTGGTCTGCCTTCAGTTTCCGGACCCACACATGTGTTGCGCTACGGAGAGAACCCACACCAGAACGGTCGTTTCCACGGTGACCTGCACGCTTTGTTCAACCAATTGAACGGCAAGGAGCTCAGCTACAACAACCTACTGGACCTCGATGCCGCGCTGGAGTTGATCGACGATATGGCAACAGTCGGCGCGAACGAGGTGCCATTCGCGATACTGAAACACAACAATGCATGCGGCGCGGCTATCCGACCCACGGTGAAGGAAGCATTCGATGCGGCCTTGGCCGGCGATCCCGTTAGCGCATTCGGCGGCGTCTTCATCACCACGGCGCGCATTGATAAAGCAACCGCCGAGGCCATGGGCACCATCTTTTTCGAGATCATCTGTGCACCGGGTTTCGACCCGGAAGCGCTTGAGATCCTGAAGCAGAAGAAGAACCGCATGATCCTGGAGCGGCGTCCTTCCACTAGGCCCACGACCAAGGTGCGTACGGCCTTGAACGGGGTGCTTTCTGAGGATAGCGATCGCGTAGTTGCCACGCGCGAAGCAATGCGAACTGCCACGACCAAGGCACCAACTGCGAATGAAGTGCGCGATCTGGTCTTCGCCAATGCTCTGGTGAAACATACCAAGAGCAATGCGATCGTTCTGGCCAAGGACAACCAGCTTCTCGCCAGCGGCACCGGACAGACCAGCCGGGTGGATGCGCTGGAACAAGCGATCGCAAAGGCTGCAAAGTTCAACTTCGATCTACACGGCGCGGTAATGGCCAGCGATGCTTTCTTCCCATTTCCTGACTGCGTTGAGATCGCGCAAAAGGTCGGGATAAGCGCAGTGGTGCACCCCGGTGGAAGTATTCGTGATCAAGACAGCATCGATTTCTGCAATTCACACGGAATGGCAATGGCCATTACCGGTACACGGCATTTCAAACACTGACATAGGACCATGAGCTGGTTCAACTTCTTCACCCAAGAGATCGCGATCGACCTCGGCACGGCAAACACTTTGATCATCCACAACGATAAGGTCGTCGTTGATGAACCGAGCATAGTTGCAGTGGATCGAACAACCGGAAAAGTGATCGCCGTAGGCCGCCAAGCCCAACAGATGCATGGCAAGACGCACGAGAACATCAAGACCATTCGCCCGCTGAAGGATGGTGTGATCGCCGACTTCAAGGCCGCCGAGGAAATGATCAAAGGCATGATCCGCATGATCAAACCCGGGCGCCAATTGTTCACTCCGAACCTGCGGATGGTGATCTGCATACCAAGCGGGATTACCGAAGTGGAAAAGCGCGCAGTAAAGGACAGCAGTGAGCATGCCGGAGCGAAAGAGGTCTACTTGATCCATGAACCCATGGCCGCCGCCATCGGTATCGGGATCGACGTTGAAGAGCCGATGGGCAACATGATCATCGATATTGGAGGCGGTACCAGTGAGATCGCCGTGATCGCGCTGGGTGGTATCGTCTGCGACAAGAATATCCGTGTGGCCGGTGATGAATTCACCAACGACATTGAGGAATACATGCGCCGCCAGCACAACATCCTTGTAGGGGAGCGTACTGCGGAGACGATCAAGATCGAAGTAGGTGCTGCAGTGACCGATCTGGAAAACCCGCCACCTGATTACGCCGTGCGCGGTCGTGATCTGATGACGGGGATACCGAAAGAGATCACCGTTACCTATGTGGAGATCGCGCAAGCACTGGACAAGAGCATCTGCAAGATCGAAGAGGCCATCCTTAGCGCATTGGAGGCCACCCCGCCCGAACTGAGCGCGGACATCTACAAGACAGGGATCTATTTGGCCGGCGGTGGGGCTTTGCTCCGTGGGTTGGACAAACGCATCAGCATCAAGACCAAACTGCCCGTGCACGTAAGCGAAGATCCCTTACGTGCTGTTGCACGCGGTACCGGTATCGCGTTGAAGAACATCGACCGCTTCCAGTTCCTGATGCGCGAGTAGGGACAATGCACACATCGTCCAAACGCCCGCACCCCTAATGCTGGTGATGTGATCGGACCATGAGGGACCTTTTCCGCTTCCTGCACCGCATACGCAGTACGCTGATGTTCATCGGCCTCATGCTGGTGTCTTTGGTCTTGTTGTACAACGGGAACGCACACCATCGTGCACAAGCCATCAGCTCCAGTAATAGCGTGGTGGGCACTATCTTCTCTTGGCGGAAGGAGATCACCGATTACGCAAGCCTGAAAGAGGTTAACCGCAAATTGGCCGAAGAAAATTCCCGTTGGCGCAACCGACATATCAGTACCTACACACCGGTTGAAGGCCTGTTCGCACGGATCCATGACTCCATTTTCCAACAGGAATACCGTGTAGTTGCGGCCAAGGTGGTGAACAGCACGTGGCATAAACCAAAGAATTTCCTGACGCTGAACAAAGGATCGCGCGCTGGGATACGTGCCGACATGGGCGTGATCGGGACCAACGGCATCGTGGGTATCGTGCGCGAAACAACGCCCAGCTTCGCTTCCGTGATCAGTGTGCTCAGCCCGGAAATAAAGACCAGCGTCCAGTTGCGTCGGACCGGACATTTCGGCCTGCTGTATTGGGACACGAACGACCCAGCCACCGCATCGGTGATCGACATCGCCAAGCATGCGCGTGTGGCCGTGGGCGATACCGTGGAGACCCGTGGAGGCGATGGTACTTTCCCATCTGGCATCACCGTAGGTGTAGTGGAAAGCGTCGAGGACCAGCCCGGCAACAACTACCACAGCATCATCGTCCACCTCACGGAGGATATGACAAGCACCGGCTTCGTGTATGCCGTGGACGACCTTCAACGCATGGAACGTGACTCTGTGCAAAAAGCGCACGCGCAATGATCGGGACCGTGCTCGCGAATATCCTTCGTTTCGTGGTCCTCATCCTGATCCAGGTCTTGGTGCTCGATCACTTGGACGTGGCGAACGGCTTTATGGTGCCCTACCTCTACGTGCTTTTCTTGTTGATGCTGCCCATCGAATTGCCGGCTTGGGCCCAGCTTTCCATAGGCGCCCTCACCGGCATTACAATGGACTTCTTCAGCAGCACACCGGGCATGCACATGAGCGCATGTGTCCTGCTCATGTTCACACGGATCCACCTGCTACGCTTGCTCTCACCGCGCGAAGGCTATGAATTCGGGACCCGACCGACCTTGCCTACCATGGGATTCGCATGGTACATCACCTATGCAGGCATCCTTATCGTGGTCCATCACCTGTGGCTCTTCATAGTTGAACTGCACCGTTTCGATGGCTTCTTCTTGACCTTCTTCCGGGCATTGCTCAGCGCGGTGTTCACCTTTGCACTTTGCCTGCTTGCGCAATTCCTCACCAGCAGTGCCGATCGTGAGCGCAGATGAACTATGAATCCCGGAAATATGTGCTCATCGCCGGGGTGATCTTCATCAGCTCGATATTTCTGATCCGCCTTTTCTGGATCCAGGTGATCGACGGCAAATGGAAGGCCGAGGCCGCCAACATGGCCGAACGAAAGGTCACCATCTTCCCTTCACGAGGGTTGGTGTATGACCGCAAGGACCGATTGCTCGTGGCGAATACGCCCGTGTACGACCTCATGGTGGTACCGCGCGAAATGAAGACCTTCGACACGTTGGCCTTCTGCAAATTGATCGGGGTTCCCACAGGGATCCTTCGCCAGCGGATCAAGGAAGCCGCCGATTACTCTCGCTATAAGCCCAGTGTAATAGAGAAGCAGATCCCCGCCGATCAATTCGCTTCCATCAGTATCCATCTCCATAAATTCCCGGGGTTCTATGGCCAATCGCGCACCTTGCGCACGTATCCGCCGCACGCGGCCGCGCATCTGCTGGGCTATTTGAGCGAGGTGAATGCACGCCAAGTGGAACAGAACCCCTACTACCGATCCGGGGATGTGATCGGCGTAGGTGGTTTGGAATCATACTACGAAAAGGACCTGCGCGGTAAACGTGGTGTGAGTTACGTGCTCGTGGATGTCCACAACAACCAGAAGGGCTCGTTCAAGGACGGCCTTTATGATACGCTGGCAGTGGAAGGCAAGGACTTGTACACCGGTCTTGACCTGGACATGCAGGCTTTGGGAGAGCGGCTCATGGTGAACAAGAAAGGCAGTATCGTGGCCTTGGACCCAAGAACAGGAGAGGTCCTTTGCCTCGTCTCGAGCCCTACTTACGACCCCGAACTGCTCGTTGGCAGGGTGCGCAACACCAATTATGGGATCCTGCAACGTGACCCGATAAAGCCGCTCTTCGACCGTGCACTCCAAGCCCAGTATCCGCCGGGATCCATTTTCAAGATCGTGCAATCATTGATCGCTCTGGATGAAGGTGCGATCACCGTGAACACCGGATTCCCTTGCAACAAAAGTCTGGTCGGCTGCCACAACCACCCCAGCGCTGGCACTATTGAACAGGCGATCCAGATGTCCTGTAACCCCTATTTCTACATGGTGTTCAAACGGATGATCGAACGCGATGCCGATCCCAGCCGCTTCAAGGATGCCGCATTGGGACTTTCAGCATGGCACAGATATATGCTCACTTTCGGTCTGGGCCAAAAGCCAAAGATCGACCTGCCAAATGCGAAAGGAGGGAACATGCCGGACGTTGCCTACTACGATCGGAAGTACGGGAAAGAGGGTTGGGCTTTCAGCACGATCTACAGCGTTAGTATCGGGCAAGGTGAAGTGCTGGTAGCTCCCCTGCAAATGGCGAATCTGGCCGCGATCTTTGCTAATAAAGGCTGGTACTACGATCCTCACGTGGTGCGTGCAGTGGGCCATCCGGACAGTCTACAGCGCCAATACCAGACCAAACACATTACCGGCGTGGACCCCAAGTGGTACGACCATATACAAGAAGGTATGCGGCGCGTGGTGAACGAACCCGGTGGAACTGCACGTCGGGCGCGGATCGATAGTATCACCGTATGTGGAAAGACCGGAACGGCCGAGAACCCCCACGGGCAGGACCATGCCGTGTTCATCTGCTTCGCGCCCATGGAGAACCCCAAGATCGCCATGGCCGTGTATGTGGAGAACAGCGGCTTCGGAGGCACTTGGGCGGCACCGATCGCCAGCTTGTTGATGGAACAGTACCTCACCGACACCATTACACGACCCAAAGTGGTGGAGGAAATGCTGAAAGCGGATCTGATCGCCAAGGAAGCGACCTATGTGAAAAAGGTGAAACCGAAAAGGCGCAGATGAGTGAACGTGGGAACGTTGCTGCCAATTTCGATCGGCCGATCCTGATCATGTACCTCCTGCTCATGTTCATGGGGTGGGCGAACATCTATTCCGCAGCATATGATCCCGAACATGCCAGCATCTTTGACCAGAGCAAGGAGTATGGCAAACAAGCCGTGTGGATGGCTATCAGCCTCACCATTGGCGCATGCATGCTCCTTATCCGCGGCGACCTGATCCGGGACTCGGCATACGGGATCTACGGATTCGTACTTCTACTCTTGCTCGCTGTATTGCTATTCGGAAAAGAAGTGAATGGGGCGAAGGCCTGGTTCGCTATCGGTGGCTTCGGTATACAACCCGCCGAGTTCGCCAAATTCGCCACAGCACTCGCCTTGACCCGTTACCTGAGCGGGTTGAAAGCCTTGGTGGATACCCGATCCCGAGTGATAAGCGCTGCACTGATCCTGACCCCGGTGGCATTGATCATGTTGCAACCCGATACGGGGACCGCGCTGGTATCCGGCGCCTTCATTTTGGTGCTCTACCGCGAAGGACTTTCAGGTAACGTGCTGCTGCTTGCGATCCTTGCTGGTGTGCTCTCTGTGCTCTCGCTCATTTTCAAAGAGTCCACGTTCGACCTTCCGTTCACCGAGCGCATCTTGAGCGGCCAGTATTTCCTGATGATCCTGATCGCTGTGTTCTCTTTCTTGGCCTGGACCTTCGTGCGCAATTTCGTGCTGAAGCGACAACGAAAACGACTCTACGGGTACATCGCCATCGGCCTGATCGCTTCCGCTGTGTTCATCGGTAGTGTGGACTATGCTTTCGAAAAAGTGTTGGCTAGCCACCAACGCGATCGTATCCTGGTGATGCTCGGCCAAATGGAGGACCCACAAGGACTCGGCTACAACGTAAAACAGAGCCAGACCGCGATAGGCAGCGGTGGCTTTGCTGGTAAGGGGTATTTGGAAGGCACCCTTACCAAATTCAAATACGTGCCCATGCAAAGCACCGATTTCATCTTCTGTACCGTAGGCGAGGAATGGGGCTTTATCGGGACCGCGTTCGTCGTGATCCTGCTTTCGGCGTTGGTGCTTCGTATCATCCAGATCAGCGACCGACAGCGTTCGCGCTTCACACGGATCTACGCCTATTGCGTTGCCAGTATCTTCTTTCTGCACCTCATGATCAATGTGGGCATGACGATCGGCCTGGCACCGGTGATCGGCATCCCTCTGCCTTTCTTCAGTTATGGCGGCAGCAGCATGATCGCCTTCACCATCCTGCTCAGCATTCTCGTGCGCTTGGATGCGGAACGATTGAGCAATCTGCGTTGAATCCAAATAGCGTTGCCATTGGGCTTGGCATTACCTTGCATTGGACCTCGATCCAACAATGACAAAGTCCGCTTCGGTACGGAATTGGCTCCATCGAACCGGTACGCGATCATAGAGAGAACCCTAACATGGGAGCAATCCTGTTGGGCCAGCCTTTGCTGCCTTCGTAATATCGCTTCTTGAACGAAGAACGCCGAGCAGTGCTCGGCGTTCTTCGTTCAGTTCAGGAATGTGTTCTTAATAGAACTTGCTCCGATCATCTTTCACTCCAACCGCTTCCTTCAGCGCGTTGAACAAGCTTCCATCGATCCGCGATTGGGCGCGTTGCACCAAGCTGGCCTTATCGATGTTCAGGTCCTGGGGTTCTGGTGCAGGTGTGTCACCCGTAACGTTCACCACGTACACGGCCATATCGCCTTTCAGCGGCACGCTGGTCTGTCCGTTCTCCAATGCGAAGATCTCGCCGATCACACGCGTCTCGCTGTACCCGCCTGGTAGGCTGCTCGCGTTCAATGCAAGGTCCGGTGCTGTTTGTTGTTGAAGGCCCATTTCCGAAACTAATGTTGCAAGGTCCTTTCCTTTCATCTTTTCGGTCCACGCCTCGGCCTTCTTTTCCTTCACTACTTCCTTGGTAAAGGTCTCGCGCACATCTTCCAGCTGCGGCGCGCCCTCGGCACGGATACCCGTTAGGATGCCCACCACGTAGTTGTCACCGCTCTGGATCGGTTCGCTCAACTTGCCTATTTCGGCACGATTCGCCCAAGTGACGGTGCTGTTGGCATCCTGAAGACCGGGTACGAAACGCATGTCGCTGCGAAGCTCATCCACAGGAGTTACCTGCAAGCCCATTTCTTCTGCGGACTTTTTGAACGAATCCAGGTCCTTATTGCGCAAGCTGAAATCATTGGCCTTCTTGTATTCCTCCTTGAAGGTCGCAGGTGACGCTTTCATGTCGCGCTCGATCGTGACAACACGACGCTCTTGTCGACTGCGCTGGCCCAGCACCTCAACGATGTGGAAACCATAGGTCGTTTTCGCAATGGTGATCGCACCCACTTTCTCATCGAAGCTGGCAGCGGTGAACTCAGGTACCATCTGCTTCTTGTCGAACCAATCGTAGACACCCCCTTTCTCTTTGGTGTTCGATCCAGGATCTTCGCTGAACTTGACCACCATGTCCTCGAACTTGCTACGGTCGCGTTTCACCACGGTGAGCAGGCTATCAGCCAATTTCTTCACGTCGTCATCACTCTTCTCCTTCCCAGTGCTCAAGAGAATGTGTCGCACACGGGCCTCTGGCACATCTGCCAGCTCGTGCACTTTCACCAACTTCCACTGCTCGCCTTGCTGGTAAGGACCGATCACGGTACCTACCGATGCATTTACGATCAGCGAATCGTTCAACTTATCCGCGGCACCCTCCGTGTATGGGGCCATGTTGTAGGTGCGCGAATCACTGTTCATGATAGCAAATGTGCTATCGTTCTTGGCGGCGGCGAATGATGCCTTCAGCTCTTCCAAGTCCAGTTTGCCCGCTTCGCGATCCGCTGCAGAGGCCTTCACAGGGAACAACACATATTCGAATTTACGCGAGGCCTGCTGCTTGTACTGTTTGTCGTTCTTGTGTTGATCGTAGAAACGGCGCAAGTCCTTGTCCTCAACTTTGAAAAGGCTGTCCGGCTCACTATCGTACCGCTTGCCCACGAAGTTGAACGAGGTCTTCGTGTTCTTCGCCAAATAATCGTCCTTGGCTTGTGCACTGTTCACGTACACGCTCTTCTTCACCAATGTGGTGTACTTGCTGTACATGCGGTTATCCATGATCCTTTGCTTCTGGATCGCATGGTACACCGGCGCGTTCAACTGTACGTTGCTGAAGTATTGTTGCAACCTCTCTTTGCTCACTTGGCCGTCCTCGCCTTTGAAATTCTGCTGGTTCTTGAATTCGGGAAGGATGTTGTCACCGAAGCGGATGTCGTCGTATTCGCTCTTGGTGATGCTGAAACCGGCCTCTTCGACCTGTGGCATCATTACGCGTTCCTTCACCATTTCCTGCCACACGCTGTTGCGTACCTGCTCGGTCACTTGCGCATCGACCTGCTGGCCGAAATCATTCCGGTAGCTCTCGATCTCGTCGTTCACACGCCGCTCATACTCTACGGCGCTGATCTCTTCGCCACCCACAGTGCCTAGCACTTGGTCTTGTCGGCCGTTACCGCGCCCACTGAACAAGTCGGTGAGGATAAAGGCCGCCATGGCCCCACCAACCAACACCAACAACAAACCGCTTCGCTCGCGGATCTTACCGATTATTGCCATTACCTCTTTGGAATAGGGGTGCAAATATAGGGGGATGGGCCGAACGGAAGACGCGCTTCGTAATTCCTTGTATGGCAACCGGTTACGATCCTGAAGTGCGACCGATCAAAACTCGACCCTCTTATTCCAGATAGCCCCGCTCCACATCCACCACTTCCAGTCGCACTAGGTCCACACGGCCATGAAGCACTTGGGCTATGGTGATCTTGAAGGGCGGCAATTCCACCACCTGTCCTTGTTCCGGCACTTCGCCTATGCTGTGCAAAATGTAACCGGCGAGCGTGTCGTACTCCTCACTTTCGGGAAGTGCCAATTTGTGCGTTTCAACCAGTTGAGCGACTTCGGTGCGGGCGCTGAAGAGGAATTCATGTTCGCCCAAGCGTTCTTCCACTTCCTCCGGAGTATCGTGCTCGTCCTCGATGTCACCCACAATGGTCTCTACCACATCTTCCATTGTGAGCATGCCGGCAGTACCCCCGAATTCATCCACCACCACAGCTACGTGGTTACGCTGTTTGATGAAGAGTTGCAGGACCTCATCGGCTGGCATGGTGCCGGGGATGAAATTGACCGGCCGCATGACGGCACGTACGCTGCGCGGATGTTTGAACAGCTCGTACCCATGAACGTAGCCGATCACATTGTCGAGGTTCTCCTTGTACACCAACAATTTGCTCATGCCACTTTCGATGAAGCGTTGGCGCAGGTTCTCAATGGTCTCTTCGGAATGGATGGCTTCGATCTCGGCGCGCGGCACCATGAGTTCGCGCACTTTGGTATTGCTCAATTCCAAGGTGTTGCGGAAGTACTCCACCTCGGCGTCCATGTTCGCATGGCTTGGTTGATTGGTGCCGACATCCTTGAGGAAATCATCGAGGTCGATACGACCGAATGCCACCTGACCGGCCTTGGTCTTTACACCGAACATGCGCAATATGGCCTCGCTGATCGTGTTCATCACCATCATGGGCAACCACAACACGATGTAGAGCACTTGCAACGGAACGGCGAACACGCTCAACGCCCCGTTCGGATCCATCCGGAAGATCGCCTTCGGAAGAAATTCTGCAAAGACCAGAATAATGAGCGTACTGATCGTGGTTTGCGCCACCAATACGAAGACCCCTCCAAGTCCAAATGAATTGAGCCAAGGCTCCAGCGCCTTCGCCATAAAAATGCCGTAAAGCACCAATGCGACGTTGTTGCCCACCAACAAGGCCCCGATCACACGGCCTGGTTTCTTCAACATAAAGGATACCAGCCGTGCCCAGATCGCACCGCGTTTCCGCTCCAGCTCGATATACAACTTGTTGCTGCTCAAGAACGCGATCTCCAGCCCTGAACACAAGGCAGAGACAGCCACGGAAAGCACAAGGAGAATGAGGTCGCTAAGGGTAATGGCCAAGCAAGGAACGGTCAACGCCGAGTTGGGACGAAGATAGTTTGTTGGTGTTTGGTCGTACGTCTGGCTGTTGCCCTCTGGCTTCTGGCCATTCGGTCATAGGGACAAACTATCAGGTGTCCCTTGCAACGTGATGCAGCTTGTGATCAACTCGTTGATCTTTCACCCGTCATTCCGGGCTACGACCCGGAACGACCTACTTCTCCCTCTCCGCCATTGCTTCCAACTTGCCACGCATGAAACGACGGAAGAAGAACATGGCCAGCGCGATCCCTGGGAACCATAACCACTGCTTGCCCGCATCGAAGCTCTGGGTAAGGATCACGTAGAGGGCGGCAAGGCCCGTACCAATGGCCACAGCCAGCCAAAAGTGTTCCATGAAACGGGTCAGTTTGCGCATGTTCCTTAAGTCCGTTGGTCGCCGTAGATCGATCACCTCCAAGGAAACAACTAGTTGCTCTCCAAGGTATCTTCCGGTGCCAAAAATAGCTGCCCGGTTATGCGATGGATCACATAGTGACTGAAATCCTCTTTTGCATCGAGCCCCATGCCATGGATCACATCGGGACCACGTTGGATCCTCACCGCCTTATCCGTTCGCACAAGCCCACTGTCCTGCACCCAGGTCAGTTGCTCGGTCTCCAAACGTTCTCCCTTTTTGTTGATGAACACGACCTCGCCGTTCACCTCCATCCTCTTCTCGGTCGGCTGGATGAGCCCGCGCTGAGAAGTAAGCACGCTGGTCTGTCCACCGAGGGTGTCGAAGAATACGATCTCTACGCCATCGGTCATTTCGGTGCGCTTGGGATCACTACCCCATTCGGAGATGCGACCTGCACGCAACCGGTTCCGCACATGCCCGGAATCGGTAAAGAGGTATTCCGCATCCAACGTGATCCGATCGGGTGAAGAACCGGCCACTTCAACGGCTGCGACCTTGTCCAGATCGTTCTTGCAGGAAACGAACATTCCCACCCCGATCACGGTGGGAATGATCCAAAAAGGCATGTGTGCTTGGCGTGCCACCGGAATTATTTCCGGGTACGGACCGTGGTGGTCTCGTTCAGCCCACCGCAGGCCACCTGAATGCTTTGCCCATCGCTCAACTGATGGAAGAAGGCATCACTTTGTGTGGGGAATCTTGCGGTAGAGGAAGCCATGCGTTCGGAAGCTTTTTCAGAAACACTTGGGTCCAAACTTTTGGCACGTTGGTAGTAGTCGTATGCCAACCAGTATACTCCCCAAACATCCGGGGCTTGGCAACCACTTGCCTGAGCTGCGATGGCGTTGCCGATCAGCATGAGGGCCTCACCATTCTTGCTCTCGATCGCCAAGATCTGGTTCGCGTAACTGCGGGCCAGACCATGGTTCCCGTTCGCACTGGCCACCTGACCTGCTTTGAGCAAGTATTTCACTTTGTCCGTGCAACCATCGCAAAGGTCCACCGCTTCTTTCATGTACTTGGAAGCCCCGGAAACATCACCGGCTTTCACCGAGTTCATACCCAAACTGTAGGCGCTTTCGCTGCTGGGATTGGCCTTGTGAACATCCTCTGCCAAGGTGCGATAGATCTTCTCTTCGCTGCAATCCTTGCCGTTCAGCACTTTCAAAAGGCGGGTCTTCAGCTCGATATCATCCGGTTTGGCAGTGACCATGTCCGTTACGATCCTGCCGATATCCGCACAGTCGGCGACGTTGAAGAAAATGGTGTTGATGTTATCACGTGATTGCTCAACGTAACTGCGGTCCCGTTCCTTCAGATCCGGGTTGTTCAATTTGGCATCGATGTAGCCCATGAGTTCCACGTATTCCGCCAACATCTGGTCTTTCGTTGCTTGGCCCTGACCGTAGAGGATGTTCAAGGCTTGGTACTCGGCGCTCAAGGTGCCGGCTTCGCTCTTGCCCTTGGCACTCGCAACGGAAGCTTTAAGGATATCGTAAGCCTCTTTCACGCGATCAGGACTGTACACCAACATGTCCGTGCCTTTGCGGCCCATCACAAAATCATCCTCACCGAAGTTGGCCGCACGCATGTCGTAAATGATGTACAACGAGTCGATCAACTGTTGCTTACGCGCCGGATCTTTTTCCGCTGCAATGAAGGTTGGCAATATGGTCTGTGCCCCGTTCTGGTAAACACCCTTGCTAGCTCCCGGGCATACCCGCAAAACCTCTTTCCATGCCGGGTAGGCATCATTCAATGCCTCCTGCTTCATGAACTCCTGATAGAGCGAAAGGTTCTGAACACACGAAACGCTGTCCTCGGCCGTAGCGCCGTATTTCGATTGCGCTTGGACCGCACCCATGAACAGGGCAACACTGATGAGGAACATTGTGCGAACTGACATCTTCATTCTATTCTTCTCTTTTTGAACCATTGTTCTCTAAAATCGGGGGTTATGGTGACCCCTATGAACACTGCGGCATAACGTTCTTGGACAAGTCCGCTCTCCGTGGTGCCCCTGTTCCCCAATTCAGCGCCTAAATTCAGCCTGCTGCGGGTAGAGGACCCCATGACCGGGAGCGATATGCCAAAAGACATGCCGATCTCATTCAACTGCTTGCCACCGACCACTAGATAATCGTTGTTGTAACGCACGCCAAGGCGGTAAATGCTCCTTTCCAGAAAGGTGCCTCCAATTTCTCCGGCCGGCCGCCAGCTGGCCCCCAGCGCATATACCATGCTTTGGGCCAGATCATTATTGGGGCCAGTACCTTCATTGATCCGCAAATTCCGCCAGTCCCTGAATTTCACTTCGGCGGATACCGACCAATGCCGATCGAAGATCGTGAAACCAGCACCTATCCCGATCGGTAACTTGAGCACGCTCCTGCTCCCTTCAGTGGAAGACAGCGTATCGAACGGAAAAGCAACACCACTGGAGCTCAGCCCGAAACTGGTGACCATCTCTGTGCGGCGAGCACGCAAGTTGGTGGGCAGTTCCGCGCTTGCCCCGGCCATGTAATGTAGGGCGTTGTCCCCACGCTCCATGTGCTTACGAAGGTCACCTTGCAACTGGACACCCACATTGCCGGTCACATCACGCATGATCAATGAAGACACGGCACTGGTGTTGTAATAACCGGAATTTGAAGGATAGATCGTTTCCCGTGACTCTTCCACCCGACCGAACAGATAGCCCACATTGGCACCGATCGCCAGCCGTTTCCCATTGTTCAGCGTATCGCGCTTGTTCACCACGTTCCACGCTACTCCAAGGAAGGCCTTGTTGAGCCCCCCTTCACCGGTATACGCGTTGGTAACTCCATCGGCACTCCCCGGAAGCGGTTGGGCATCCGTAATGTTATATCCTACTTTGCTGACTGGGTTCACCCCTAAGGCCATACCATACTTTCCACGTCCGAAAGGCACTCCCAAGCTGAAGCCCATCAGGTCCACCCGTCGGCCCGCACCGCTCGTGGTACTTGTGCTGTATTTGCTGTTACGCAATACCAGACCTGTCTCGAAGCAAGTGACCCTCAAACCTGCATAGGAAGCTGGGTTCATTGAAACAACGGACACGGGATCATTTACGGCAACACCTAAACCACCCATGGTGGCTTGTGACACCTGCGTTGAACCGACGAACTCGCCCAAGCCATAGGCCGAATAAGGGGAGCCACTACCCTGCGGCGCTTGGCCTTGGGCCAATACCGGCACCAGAAGCAAGAATGCCGCCGTGCAGCGAGCGATGATGTTGAAGCAGTGCATAATAGCCTTCAAGGGTCAAGAACGGGATCGCAAAGATGCCATTTTCAAGCGCGTTGGCGAAGCGTAGCCCATCCCCGCCAGTGAGTACAACGACCATTGCAGCACTTTCATGCCCATAACGCCGAATGAATTCGTGCATTTCCCCCAAAATGCCGAATTGTATTCCCGACTCCAATGACGAACGGGTCGTGGTGCCCAATTCGGCGACTACTCCACTTACTTCCACCTTTGGCAATCGAGCGCTGTACGCGTGCATGGCCATCGCACGCATTTCCATTCCAGGTGAAATGGCACCACCAGCGTATGTTCCGTCAGCGTTCACCAGGTCATACGTGATACACGTTCCCGCGTCTACGACCAATACGGTGCGCGCTGGAAAACGCATCGCAGCAGCTGTCGCATTCGCCAACCGATCGGCACCTAGGGTGGCCGGTGTCCCGTAACCATTCAACAAGGGTGAAGCGGAATTGCCGTCCAATACCAATACCGGGGCCAACTTGCCCATGGCTTCCAATAGGACGGGATCCACTTTTGCAGTGGAGCCGATGGCAACTGCTGCTGGATCTGCACCAGCAAGAAGATCCATTACAGCCCTAAGATCACCAGTGGCAACGTTGTCTTGCCTTATGATCCCAGAAGTGCCGAACAGGCCAATTTTGGTGCGGTTGTTCCCCACATCGATCACCAAGTCCATTTTATCCGTGTACATGGATCGTCCACTTCGCTATATTTGCGGCCCCGTTCGCCAACCACCAACAATTGGCGTACAAAGTTCGGTGCCTTAGCTCAGTTGGTAGAGCAATGGATTGAAAATCCATGTGTCCCCAGTTCAAATCTGGGAGGCACCACACTGAAAGCCCTTCCATTCGGAGGGGTTTTCTTGTTTCGGACGGTGCCATTCGCGGATACTTGGATGTGGCCAGAGTGATCCGCACGTATCACTTGAATTTTTCAAGCCAAGCCTTCACTTCACTCAAGTGCTTTTGCTTCACCGGCTCGCGGTGCACCTTATTGGTGGCGGTGAAGTATTGGTGCCGGGAGAGGAAGCGTTCCTGTAACCTGTTCCACTCCAATTCGGTGGACAACACCCCATAGAACTTCATTTCACTGAACAACAAGTTCCCGATGCTGCCGAAATCATCGCGACCCAGGTAATCCAGGTCCGCATCACACAGGATCCGACCCAACTTGTTCCGTGGGGCTTGTGGGATGCGTGTGGCAACGATCATGTCACAGATCAGTTGGATCTGTTGTTCCGAATAGCCAAATTCGGGCAAGGTGCCACGGACGATCCGGCAGCCCACCGTCTCGTGGTCAAGGTCCTGTTCGGTGAAGCCGACATCGTGATAAAGTGCTGCGGTCTTCAATAGGTCCAACCCTTCTCCGGTGATGCCTTCCTTCTCTGCAATATCCACTGCACTGGCGTAAACGTCCAGCGTATGCTCCAACGAATGATAGGTGCGCTGGACCGGCAGTTCCGATTCAAGCTTACTTAGAACGAATGCACGCGCACCTTGTGGATCCATTTTGCAGCGGCGGGCAAGATAGCATGTGAACATCGAAGGGTTCGTGCAATACCCCTTTGTGGGTAGTTCGTGCAGAGCGAGTCGATCTTTTCGTATAAGGTTGGTTCTACTTTTACCTCCCATGTCCACCACTCCCCGCCGCACCTTCCTTTTGTTCGGGGCACTTACCCTTTACATCTTGTTACAGTTCGCGTGGTGGGCCGTTCTCCTGTTGCGCAAAGAGAATGAAGCGGCACAGTTGGCCATGGAGGTCTTGGCACTCGGCGGTTCCACCGACCACCCCATGGACACCTCACGTGCGATCCGCATGATCATTGGAGAAGGGCTGGTTTTCCTGTTGATCCTGCTCGCTGTGCTCTTTTTCACCTACAGGGCAATTCGACGAGACCTTGCACTGGCCCGTACGCAACGGAACTTCCTGATGGCCGTGACCCACGAATTGCGAACCCCCATAGCGGCCATCAAGCTCCAGTTGCAGACCTTGGCACGCCCCGCCCTCAGCGATGATCAACGCGAAAACCTCCGCAGCCAAGCTCTACAAGAGGCCGACCGACTGAACATCCTGGCGGACAAAGTGCTACTTGCGAACAGTGCCGAGGAAGGGGTTCTTGACCTTGAACTAAAGGAAACGGACGTGATGGACCTTCTGCGATCGGTGATCGAACGCGCCAAGGTGCAGATCGCTCCCGACCACCTCATCGAATTGAAAGGACCGGAAGGATTCACCGTTTTGAGCGATGCCAATGCGTTGAGGAGCATTGCAGATAACTTGATCGAGAACGCCGCCAAATATGCCCCGACCGGAACACGCATTTCCATAGGTGTGACCAAAGGCATGGAAGGATGGCGCATGACGGTGACCGATGAAGGTCCCGGAGTGCCACCTACGGATACCGAACGGATCTTCGAAAAATTCTACCGTGGTGGAAACGAGGAAACACGCAAGGCCAAAGGGACCGGGCTCGGTCTGTATATCGTGCAACGATTGGCCGAACGCATGGGCGGGGCGGTCTCCTTGGGCAAAGCCGACCCACACGGGGCTATCTTTGCCGTGTCCTTTCCGAACAGATGATGCGCGACTTTTTGGGTCTTATCCTGCGCTGCGATCCTGTGGAAGGATCCGCAATACCGACGATCGAATGGCTGAAAGGAAAGTGGTACTGATCATCATGGACGGCTGGGGGATAGGCGCGGGCGATGCCACCGATGCCATTGCGCAAGCGAATACGCCCTTCATCGATGAACTATATAAGACCGCACCGAACGCCACCTTGCTAACCGACGGAGAAAATGTCGGATTGCCGCATGGGCAAATGGGCAATAGTGAGGTCGGCCATCTGAACATCGGGGCAGGTCGTGTTGTGTACCAAGACCTTGTGCGCGTGAGCAAGGCCATTGAAGATGGTAGTTTGGAACGGAACGCCGTTCTGCAGAACGCCTTCGACCTTGCGAAACAACCGGGCAGGCGTTTGCACCTGATCGGCTTGATGTCCGACGGTGGTGTCCATGCCATGCGCAGCCACGCCGAAGCACTTTGCCATATGGCCGAGCGGGCCGGTGTGCAGGATGTCTTCGTGCATGCCTTTACGGATGGTCGCGATACGGACCCGCATAGTGGCAAACAATTCATGGAGCAGTTCTTGGCCAACACCAAGAACACCAAAGCACGCATAGCCTCCATTACCGGACGCTATTTCGCCATGGACCGGGACAAACGTTGGGAACGAGTGGCCAAGGCCTACAACGCACTCGTGCATGGGACCGGCATTGCGGCACATCATCCCTTGCAGGCACTGGACACCAGTTATGCTAGTGGAAAGACAGATGAGTTCATTGAGCCGCATGTTGTGGTGGATGCCGATGGCAAACCGATCGCCACGATAAGGGACGGTGATGTGGTACTGTGCTTCAATTTCCGCACGGACCGGTGCCGCGAGATCACCCAAGCACTGACCCAACACCCCTTTCCAGAACAACACATGGTGCCGCTTGCTCTGCACTATGTTACCATGACGGAGTACGACAAGACGTACCGTAATGTAGAGGTACTTTTCCGCAAGGACAATTTGGAGTTGACCCTCGGGGAAGTGATCGCCAATGCCGGGAAACAACAGATCCGGATCGCGGAAACGGAGAAGTATCCGCACGTTACCTTCTTCTTCAGTGGTGGTCGTGAGGAACCTTTCATTGGCGAACGCAGGATCATGCTCCCTTCGCCCAAGGTTGCAACCTATGACCTGCAACCGGAAATGAGCGCACAAGGGATCACCGATGCGATATGCGCTGAGCTGAGGAAAGGTGAAGTGGACTTCGTTGCACTCAATTTCGCGAACCCCGATATGGTCGGCCACACAGGCGTGTTCAGCGCTATTGTACAGGCTGTTGAAACCACTGACCGATGCACACGCGAAGTGGTGGAGACCGGGAAAGCCTATGGATACTCCTTCGTGATCATTGCCGACCATGGCAATGCGGATAAGGCCGTCAACCCGGACGGTACACCCAATACTGCGCACAGCACTAATCCTGTTCCCATGTTCGTGTTGGACGACGGCAATTGGAGTGTCAGGAATGGAGTGCTCGCCGACGTGGCACCTACTATACTTTCCTTGATGGGGATCAAGCAACCTGCGGAAATGACGGGAAGGAGTTTAGTAACAAAGGCTTAAGCCGGATAGCCGCATGAAACTTTCGGTTCCAGATCCAGTGATGCCTCGGCAGTAGGATCCAAAACCTCCTCATACTCATCCCCGTTCCGGGTTTTATACGGGCGATCCACATGAGCGGTGTTCCATGAACACGCGCACTGCCAGCTCCTGATGCTCATTCCATCATTTACACGCTGTGGCGGCATAAGGGCAGTAATCGTGATTATGGAAAAGTTATGAACAATTTCACAATTCTTGGAGATTCTCAATTTACCTTCGGTCACAAACCAGCCCTTGAACTTTTTCGTGGGCCATTTGATCGCCCTCCTGAGGACCCTGAATGATGCTCCAAGTTACCCCGGTCCATTTGGCTCCTTGAACCCTTCGAAAGTCCTTACCAAACCACTCGATACCAAAACTTCTTTGAACATGTTCGCACTTTCTACAGTTACCAACTCGGCCTTCCGTGTAAAGTGGTTGTCCACGGGTCTCGTCGCGATCGCGATCTTCTTCGGGTCCAAAACCAATGCGCAATTGACCGGAGTTAAGGTCATTGGAGTGGATTACCCCACGGTGACCGACGCTATCACAGATCTGAACACTCAAGGTGTTGGTGCAGGTGGTGTGGTATTCGATGTTCCCGCGGGGTATACGGAGGCCCTAGCAGGCAAGTTGACCATTACGGCAACGGGTACAGTGGGCAACCCGATCACCTTTCAAAAGAGCGGCGCAGGGGTCAACCCGGTCCTAACCTCATACACAGGAACGGTTTCTACGCCCTCGGTACTTGCCGATGGATTCTTGGTCCTTGCCGGTTCGGACTTCGTGACCATCGATGGGCTCGACCTGCAGGAGAAAGCAGCGAATACAACAACGACCACGCAGATGGAATTCGGCTATGGTCTGTTCAAGGCCTCTGCCACCAACGGTTGCCAGAACAACGTGATCCGGAATTGCACCATTACACTTAGCAATTTGAACTCCGCTACTTGGACAGCGCCTGGTCATTTTGGCGCTACGGGCATCGCCCTCCTGAACGGCCTACATACCGCCACTGGCAATGTAACCGTGACCTCAGCCGCTGGTTCCAATTCGAACAATCAATTGCATTCCAACACCATCCAGAATTGTCATGCCGGTGTGGTGTTGGTCGGTTATGCAGCTCCATCACCTTTCACTTTGGGAGACACCAATAATGACGTTGGGGGAACATCGGTTGCAACGGGGAATACGATCATCAACTTCGGAAGTAGCGCCGCTACGACCCAAGCCTCTGGGATCTTTGCGAACAACCAATGGGGTTCGAATTATTCCTTCAACACGATCAATAACAATACCGGCTCCAATACGAACCACGGAAATGTGCTCCGTGGCATTTTCTTGAGCACTGCGACCAGTGCGAGCGTCACATGTAACAACAATGATCTCACCATTCACGGTGGCGGAACCACCGCGCAAGTGAGCGGAATTGAGAACACTTTCGGTCTTACTCCGGCCGGAAATACGGTCAATATCAATAACAACAGCATAACCGGTGATTACCTCACCGCCACCACCGGGACATGTTACCTGATCTACAATACAGCCACTGCCGCCACAGTGAATATCCAGAACAATAGCATCGATGGCTTCGACTATAGCGACGCGGCGAATACAGGTACCGGTGCGATGTACCCGATCTATAGCACGGCGAGCAATGCGGGTTCGACCTTCAACATTAGTGGGAACCTGGTTACGAACATCAGCCGCGTGGGCACTACCGGTGGGACGACCATTGGTATCTATTGTTCTGCTGGCAGCAATGGCATGGGAGTGAACGTGACCGGGAACACCGTCTCCAACATGAGTATTGATGGATCAGGTACAGGTAGTATCATGTATGGCATACAAACATCCACCGGAACGAACGTGATCAACAACAACACGATCACCAACTTGCAATGCCTGAAAGCCACAGGTACCGGAGGTCTGTACGGCTACTATAATATCTCATCCCCCATCAACGAGACGTATACCAACAACAACATCAGTGATCTTACGCACGCTGGTACCGGCATCGTATATGGTCTATATGCATTCACATCCTCGGGTGTCCGCACGGTTAGCGGAAATACGATCCACGGTCTAAGTGGTGCCGGGACGACGGTTATTGGTCTCAACATGACATCCAGTTCCCCTACGATCTTCAACAACACATTGTTTGACATTGAAAGCACATCTAGCGGTGCACCACTCGTTGCCGGTCTGCAGATCGGAACGTTGGGTACTTCTGGTGTTGCCACTGTCTTCAATAATTACATCGGAGATCTGCGAGCGCCGAATGCTAATTCTACGACCACTCCGAGCGTGCGAGGGATAACCACTTCCACTACCACTACAAATTCGACGCTCAACATTGCGAACAATACCGTGTATCTGGCTGCGACTTCAGGCGGAACCAACTTCAGTACGGCAGCGCTGTATGCAACCACTTCCACCACGGCCACCACGGCCAATCTGATCCTTCGGAACAACCTGCTGATCGACACATCCACCCCGAACGGTTCAGGCATTACTACTGCATACTGGCGCTCTTCGACCGCTTTGAACAACTATGACAATTCTTCGAACAACAACTTGTTCTATGCTGGTGTTCCAAGTGCCAGCAACCTGCTGTTCAACGATGGCACGAACCAGGAGCAATTGCTAGCTGGACTCCAGTCCCTTCTCGCGCCGCGGGAAACTGCTTCGATCACAGAGTTCATCAACTTCTTGAGCACCACTGGTGGGGACCCCGACTTCCTACATGTGAACCCAGCCATACCCACGTATTCAGAAAGTGGCGGAACACCGGTCGGTTTTGTTACCGTTGACTTCGACGGCGACACCCGGAACGGAACCACACCTGACATCGGTGCCGATGAGTTCAATGGAACACAACCAGCGGTTTGTAGTGGCCCACCTGCACCAGGATCCGCCATTGCAACGCCGGTAACACTCTGTAGTGGAAATACAGTGAGTTTAAGCAACCCCACTCCTCCGGTTGGGGACGGTATCGTTTATCAATGGTATGTTACCACAACGTCCGGTTCAGGCTACGTAGCGATCTCAGGGGCGACAGCTGCCTTTGCCACCAGCGACCCCCTTGCGGCAGGTACTTACTATTTCGTCATGTCCAGTAAGTGCACGATCACGAACGATTCAACCCTTACTGCGGAAGCCGTCGTTAGTGTAAACCCAACACCAACAGCTAGCGCATCCAACGATGGACCGATCTGCGTAGCCGGGACAGCGAATTTCACAGGAGGTACCGACATCGGCACTGACTTCCAGTGGAGTGGTCCTGATGGCTTCACCAGTACGAACCAGAACCCCAGCATTTCCGGTTTGACCTTGAGCAATGGTGGTACGTATACCTTGGTGGTTACCGCCGGCGGTTGCTCCAGCGACCCTACAACAACCGCACTGCAGGTAACAAACCCACCGACCATACTTTCGGTTACAGCGAATCCGGACCCCATCTGCGCGAACGGAAGCAGTTCGTTGAGCGTAAATGCGATCGCTGAACTGTCGAATGTGCTGATCACAGAGATCACGTTCTTCCGCACTGGAACAGGCCAAACACCGAGCTATCCATCTTATGTATTGGCAGCACCGGACGACATTTTGGAGTTGAACAACGCGTCAAACACACCCGCTGATATCAGTGGATGGACGTACAATGACTATCCGACGAACAGCGCTACGCCCAACCACACGTTCACATTTCCTCCAGGCACCGTAATTCCTGCGAATGGTGTTCTGGTCTTGGGATTAGGTGCAGGCACAAGCAGCCCTGGGAACCTGTATTTTGCCACCGGTGGACCCGTTTCATACGGATCAGGAGCAAATGCTTGCTTCATCCTCTGGAACGGTAGTACCATCGTCGATGCAGTTGCTACGAACAGCGGGGTCTTTGCTCCAGCATTAGGTGTAACGGCTGCAGAATGGAACGGCGCCGGAGCACCCGGTCTTAGTACCCATGCAGGTACAGTAAGAACTGCAGCTTCTGATAGCAACACTGGAGCAGATTGGACCACTTCATTAACTGCCACTCAATCGATCGGTTATTACAACCCCGGCTATACGAACCCCAACACCGGAACGATCTCTTCCTACTCTTGGTCACCGACCACGTTCTTGGACGACCCCGCGAGCGCTAGTCCATCGGCCACGAATGTGACCGCGACCACTGCTTACACCGTTACTGTAACAGGGGCACCGGGTTGCGCCGCCCAAGGCACGGTCACACTAACTGTGAACCCCGCGATCTCCGGTGCAACCATTACGCCTGCAACGCCTCGCTACTGCGCAGGAAGCAGCGTTACGTTGACCGCCAACGCGATTGACGGTGGT
>Ga0209063_1000393_pt1 | contig 31583 bp, 34 predicted proteins | sample KloWWTmeKNB19Kit_FD_187177 | JGI IMG/M metagenome (GOLD analysis project Ga0209063, IMG submission 187177) | Active sludge microbial communities from Klosterneuburg, Austria, studying microevolution and ecology of nitrifiers - Klosterneuburg... | ecosystem: Engineered > WWTP > Aerobic digester >... | reverse complement strand
TGTAAGCTCCCCCAAGATCAGGTGCGTGGGATAGTAGAACCCACATACACACCTGAACTTTGGAGCAATGAGAAAGAGCAAGTACACAGAGGCGCAGATCGTCGGGATGCTGCGCGAGCATGAGCAAGGCCGCAAGGTGGCCGACATATGCCGGGAACATGGCGTGAGCCCACCCACGTTCTACCAATGGAAGAGCAAGTACGGGGGCATGCAGGCCAGTGACCTCAAGCAGTTGCGTGATCTGAAGGAAGAGAACACGCGCTTAAAGCTCAAGCTGGCCGATACGATCATGGACCGGGACATCCTCAAGGAGATCCTGGGAAAAAAGTCATAGGGCTCGCCGAGAAACGAGAGACAGCGCACTGGCTTGTGCATCAGCGCAAGTACAGTGTTCGGCGGGTCTGCAAGCTGCTAGGGTTGAGCCAGAGCGTGTACCGCTATGCGCCCAAGCCCAAGGATGATATCGAAGTGATCGAACGCATGAACTTCTGGGTGGAGAAGAAACGGAGCTGGGGCTTCTGGAAGCTGCACAAACGGTTGAAGAAGGATGGACTGAAGGTGAACCACAAACGCTTGCATCGCCTTTACACCGAAGCCAAACTCAACATGCGCAGGGCCACCAAGCGCCGTGTGCCCGAACGCGTGAAACAACCGCTGGTACTGCCTATCGGCCCCAACATCACCTGGAGCATGGACTTCATGAGCGATGCCTTCATCGGTGGTCGCAAGTACCGCACCTTCAACGTGATGGACGACTTCGGTCGTGAGGCATTGAACATCACGATCGACACTTCCATCCGGGCCGTGTATGTGATCAGGGAACTGGAACAGCTGGTCGAGTGGCGCGGCAAACCAGAGAAGATCCGCGTGGACAACGGCCCGGAGTTCATCGCTGGCGACATGGAAGAGTGGGCCGCTGGCAGGGGCATTGAACTGGCCTTTATCGAGCCGGGCCGCCCCATGCAGAACGGACTGGTGGAGCGCTTCAACCGCACCTATCGGGAAGATGTGCTCGACGCCTACCTGTTCGAGAACCTGGACCAGGTACGCGAACGCACCAGCGAGTTCATCTGGAGCTATAACAACGAGAGACCGCATGACTCCCTGCTGGACTGCACACCGCGTGAGTTCCTGATGAGCTATGGGCAGCTCCCTGCCAGCTACGAAGGCTCACGCTTGGACTTCCCAACCTTCCAGCACGACCATCATCTTGCCTTTGACATGTCACACCTTCAAGTCGTCGCGTGATGAGTTTTTCAAGGCATGTGGACCAAAGGATGGGCGCGGGAAGCACGTTGCTTCCCGCACCCATCGCTCATCCTCAGGTCGCCGACCTATCCCTGGCAGGTTGCTCTCCAGCAGAGCCTGATTACGTTTTGATCGGCACAGCAAACATCGATCACCAAGACCAACAACACAACCATTTCGGCAGGATGCCGATCTTTAGCAACTCACGCACCTGATCAGGGGGAGCTTACACATTGACCACAGGAGAATTGGGAAGTCCACAACTAACAAGGCCCCGCAACATTCAAGTGCGGGGCCTTGTCCATTTTGCTAGGAATTACTTCTTGTCTTCCTCCTTCACCTCTTCGAAGTCCACGTCGGTCACTTCTTGATCGCTGGCGTTGCCCGCACCGGCTTGTGATCCGCCGCTGCTGCCGTTGGTCTGTGCTTCTTGGGCGGCCTTGTACATGTCCTCGCTGGCTGCTGAGAACACGGTGTTCAGTTCGCTCATGGCGCTTTCGATGCCAGCAATGTCTTCCGCCGCATGCGCGGTCTTCAACTTCGCCAAGGCATCATCGATCGGCTGCTTCTTGTCGGCCGGGATCTTGTCCCCGAACTCCTTCAGTTGCTTCTCCGTTTGGAAAATGAGGCTATCGGCTTGGTTCAGTTTGTCCACTTTTTCGCGCGCTGCATTGTCGGTATCGGCGTTGGCCTCCGCCTCCTTACGCATCTTTTCGATCTCCTCCTTGCTCAAGCCACTGCTCGCTTCGATACGGATGCTCTGCTCTTTGTTCGTGGCTTTGTCCTTTGCACCTACGTGAAGGATCCCGTTCGCGTCAATGTCGAAGGTCACTTCGATCTGGGGAATACCACGTGCTGCTGGTGGGATACCATCCAAGTGGAACCGTCCGATGCTCCGGTTGCCGTTGGCCATAGGGCGCTCGCCTTGCAACACGTGGATCTCCACGCTGGGCTGGCTATCGCTGGCCGTGCTGAAGGTCTCGCTCTTTTTCGTTGGGATCGTGGTGTTGGCTTCGATCAACTTGGTCATTACGCCGCCCATGGTCTCAATACCGAGGCTCAGTGGGGTAACGTCCAGCAACAACACGTCCTTCACTTCGCCGGTCAATACACCGCCTTGGATGCTTGCACCCAATGCAACAACTTCATCCGGATTAACGCCCTTGCTCGGCTCTTTTCCGAAGAATTTCTTCACGGCCTCTTGGATCGCAGGGATACGTGTGCTACCACCCACCAGGATGATCTCATCAATGTCGGTGGTCTTCAAACCTGCGTTCTTCAATGCACTTTCGCAAGGAGCGATCGTACGCTTGATCAAGGGGTCGACCAACTGCTCAAATTTCGCACGGCTCATTGTGCGCACCAAGTGCTTGGGGATACCATCGACCGGCATGATGTAGGGCAGGTTGATCTCCGTGCTGGTGGTGCTGCTCAACTCGATCTTCGCCTTTTCCGCAGCATCCTTCAAACGCTGCAGTGCCATAGGGTCCTTACGAAGGTCGATGTTCTCATCTTTCTTGAACTCGTCCGCCAACCAATCAATGATCACTTGGTCAAAGTCATCGCCACCCAAGTGTGTGTCGCCATCGGTGCTCTTCACCTCGAATACGCCATCGCCCAGCTCGAGAACACTAACGTCGTGGGTTCCACCACCACAGTCGAACACGACGATCTTCTGGTCCTTGTGTTTCTTGTCCAGACCATAGGCCAAGGCCGCAGCCGTGGGCTCGTTGATGATCCGGCGCACTTTCAGACCGGCGATCTCGCCAGCCTCTTTTGTGGCTTGGCGCTGGGCATCGTTGAAGTATGCGGGAACGGTAATGACCGCTTCCGTAACTGTCGTGCCGAGGTAATCCTCAGCGGTCTTTTTCATTTTCTGCAGGATCATGGCACTGATCTCCTGCGGGGTGTACTCACGGTCGCCAATGGCAACACGAGGCATACCGTTGCTACTGCGCACCACTTTGTATGGAACGCGTGAAATTTCCTTCTCATCTTCCGCATAGGTGTTCCCTATGAACCGTTTGATGGAGAAAATGGTATTGGTAGGGTTGGTGATCGCCTGGCGCTTGGCAGGGTCGCCCACCTTACGCTCTCCGCCTTCAACGAATGCCACTACACTTGGTGTGGTGCGCTTGCCTTCGCTGTTGGCAATAACTACAGGCTCATTGCCTTCCATTACGGCAACACAGCTATTGGTGGTGCCCAGGTCTATTCCGATGATCTTGCTCATGGTCGTCCGTTTTGTTGTGCCGCTTCTCCTAACATGGCGGCTCGCCTTGCTCTCAAGGTCCGTGCCATGTCATTTTGGAACAGATGTGGCTGACAATAGAGTGCAAAGTCCCGAAAGGGAAGCCTTCGACAACTGCCAAAAGGACAGATCGTCAGGGACAGGAAACCGAGCCGCCCTGATCCTGAGGGAAGGACGAACAAAAGAGAAGGGCACCAGTATATTGCCCATTGACCAGTTCCGCCAACGAACTACCTCCCAATCGCTTTGTAATAACCTCTCTGGTATATCGGCTACCGAACAAGCCCACCCCATTCACGATATTCGTGTAGGTGGGTCGGTCTTGGACAATACCGGATACTGGTTCGGTCAAACTAAGATACGTGTGGAATTCGTCATTGGCAACGTCGATCACTAGGTCAATTCCACAGTACCTCCGGTTGGTTACTGTAGGATCCGCCAATATGCTGGATCCAATTGTGCTGTAGAAGGCTTCCGCTTCGAGCGTTCTTTGCATTTCTTCGGTTCCCGATGTATTCGAACTGACCACTCGGCCCATTGCCCGAGTAATACTCATCGTATCACCGACAACCCCGTCCCGGATCTCTTGATACTTGAACCGATAACTCGCCTCGTACCTTTTACCATCGTGCCCAGCATTCCAGTTGAAGATCCAATCCTGATACCCTAGACCGTCCTTTAAATTCATCACTGTGTTAAGGGACTGGTCTGGACCTTGGATGCTGAAATTATCGACAATGGTGGTGGTTGCTGATACAGTTTCACCTTTTACGACCAGTTCCAGTTCGTAGGTACTTTCCTGATCCAAATAGACAGGAACTATTTCCGGACTTGTGACAATTGGATCATAGGAGGTATTGTCCACGAACTTGTACAATTTCTGGTTCGGTGCATAGAACACTCCAGGTTCGCGGTCCGTGAACGTGGTCGCCTCCAGATCGAAGGTTCCTACCCTTGTTCCGTTCAGTACACGATGCACCCGCGCAACGGTTATATCCCCATCGGCCCATTCGTTCGAATCGGCGATCTGTGCATAGACCAATGCATCCCCTTCGCCCAAATACGCCTTGTTGATCTTTACGTACTGGACTTCTTGGCGCTGGTCCAACAGGCCATACACGACGGTCACGTTCTTGTAAGGTGCGTTGATGTCGAGGTCTGTGCTGCAACCCGCGAATACACAAGCAATAGCGAAGAGAAAAGCGATACGTTCCATGGGCAAGATCGTGACCCGTTGCAACTACCGCAGCTCAGGGGCGGCCAAAGGTAAGGGCTGTGGCATGCTCCAACTGTCATTCGTGCGGTGAACCGGTAGCGTGTTCGGGGAACGGTCGGGTATTATAGGGAAAGGTCGAGGTGAAGCAATTAGTTTTGCCGCATGAGCACCAGCTTGAAGAACGTACGCCGTGTAACCACTCATGTGTTGCAGGAAATGAAGGCGAAAGGCGAGAAGATCGCCATGTTAACGGCCTACGATTATTCCATTGCACGCTTGGTGGACAGCGCCGGAATCGACGTGATCCTCGTAGGCGATAGTGCGAGCAACGTGATGGCCGGACACGAGACCACGCTCCCTATAACGTTGGACCAAATGATCTACCACGCACAAGGTGTGGTTCGGGGGTGCGAACGGTCCTTGATCGTGGTGGATCTGCCTTTCGGGACCTATCAAGGAAATACGAAAGGGGCCCTGAACAGTGCGATCCGGATCATGAAGGAAAGTGGGGCGCATGCCGTGAAGTTGGAAGGCGGCAAAGAGGTATTGGGTTCCGTGGAACGCATACTTTCTGCAGGAATACCTGTGATGGGCCACTTGGGATTGACGCCGCAAAGCATTTACAAATTTGGGACCTACGTAGTGCGCGCCAAGGAACAGGAAGAGGCCGATCGATTGCGCTCCGACGCATTGTTGCTGGAACAAGCCGGATGCTTCGCTATCGTGCTGGAGAAGATCCCGGCTACGTTGGCGGCCGAGGTGGCGAAAAGCGTATCCATTCCCGTTATCGGGATCGGTGCTGGTGGAGATGTGGACGGTCAGGTCCTTGTAGTACACGATATGTTGGGTATCAATACGGAATTCAATCCGCGCTTTCTACGTAGGTATGCCGATCTGCACGAGGTGATCACCGGTGCCGTGGCCAACTACGTGAAGGATGTTCGATCAAGGGATTTTCCGAATAGTGAAGAGCAGTACTAGGCATCACTGCACTGGTTTGTTGCAATTCTTGATCTCTTCTACGCTCGTGTCGGGAGAATTAGTTTGCTCGGCCGTCCAATGAACGAGATCGGAAACTTGAAGTGATGAACGAGTGTTCGGGGTCATTCCGATCAAATTGAAATGGATCAGGAACCTAGCCATATGCCTGTGATCATTGCACAGGATAGTTCATTCCTAGCCGTCCAAAAGCGTGCTGGTATGCCTGTACAACCGGATCCCAGCGGTGATCCGGACCTGCTAACGGTGTTGCGGGATAGGATGAAGGAACCAGGTATCGGCCTTGTGCATCGACTGGATCGTCCCGTGAGCGGTGTGGTTCTTTTCGCGCGCTCCGCAGAGGCTTTGGCGAACTTGAACAGGCAATTCCAAGACCGTACCGTAAAGAAGGTCTATTGGGCGATCGTTGAAGGAACGTGGAAGGGACCCGGAGTACTTGAGAACATCGTTTCACACGACGCGAGGCATCACAAAGCGCGCGTTGGGGAACACGTTGAAGATCAAGACAAGGTTGCGCGCATCCAAGTGAAAGCCTTGGCGGTAGGTGATCGGTATTCGTTGTTGCAAGTGATCCCCGAAGGCGGTGCTTTCCACCAGATCCGTGTGCAACTATCCGCAACCGGCCACGCCATCAAAGGCGATGTGAAATACGGTGCACGAAGAGGCGAGAAGGACCGCAGTATCGCGCTGCATGCCAAGTCCATTGCGTTTAAACATCCAGTTACACACGAGCGTATGAAAGTTGGTGCCGAGATCCCTGATCAGCCCCTTTGGAAATCCTTGGTGGCGTTGATGAAAACGCTGGATACGTGATCTCTTCTACATCGGATCCACGTCCGTCACCAACTGCACTGGCCGGTGTTCCGGTTCGCCGAAGACGCGATCGATGGTGTCGCTCACAAATTGCTTTTCGCTGTTGTGCCGGTTGCGGTCCAGCTTGATCAACAACCGGCGTAAATGCTTGTCCCTGATCCTAGAAACGACCGGTATTTCCGGGCCCAGTACACGGTCGCCGAGACCTGCTTGCAATGCGGTGGCCAAGATCCCCGCTGTGGCCGCCACCTTTTCTTCGTATCGGTGCTTCAAAGTGAGTTGCACCAAGCGGGTGAAGGGCGGATACCCATGCGCAAGCCGATGCTCCAATTCGCGTTTGTACATCCCTTCCACATCGTTGTTCACAACCAGTTCCAAAACCGGGTGTAGAACATCTTGCGCTTGGATGATCACTGCTCCGGCTTGCTTCCGACGTCCGGACCTGCCTGCCACCTGTGCCATGAGTTGGAACGCTCTTTCGTGGGATCGGAGATCCGGGAAATGCAGCAGTTTGTCGGCATTGATGATGCCGACCGTGCTCACGTGGTCAAAATCCAATCCTTTCGTGACCATTTGTGTGCCCACTAAAATATCCACAGCGCCCTGTCCGAATGCGGTCAGGATCCGTTCTAGTGCGTGTTTTCTGCGGGTGGTGTCCTGGTCCATGCGGACAATTTTGGCCTCCGGAAAAAGCTCGCCCAATTCTTCTTCGATCTTTTCGGTCCCGAACCCGAGCATGCGCAATCTGGGACTGTTGCAATGGCCGCAATGTGTAGGCGGCGGATAGTGCCTTCCGCAGTAATGGCAACGCAATTGGTGCTGCTGTTTGTGGTAGGTCAGGCTTACATCGCATTGATCGCATTCCGGCACCCAATTGCAGGTTTCGCACTGCCATACCGGCACATAGCCACGGCGGTTCTGGAAAATGATCACTTGTTCGCGCTTCGCCAATGCCTGCTGAATGCTATCGATCAACGTGCTGGAGAAGTAGCCGCGCATGAGCTTGCGCTTGGCGCTATCGCGCAGGTCCACGCGTGTTATCACCGGTAATTGCACCGCTCCGTAGCGTTCCAATAGATCCACCCTGCCATACTTGCCGATGCTCGCATTGTGCTGGCTTTCCATGCTGGGCGTCGCGGACCCCAGCAACACCTTTGCTCCGTGCAAACCACCTAAGAGCACGGCCATGTCACGGGCGTTGTAGCGCGGTGCCGGGTCGTGTTGTTTGTAGCTGGTGTCGTGCTCTTCGTCCACCACGATCAGCCCTAGGTCACGATAGGGCAGGAATATCGCCGACCGCGCGCCCACCACGATCTCCGGTGCGTTCTTTCCCAAGCACAGCATCCAAAGAGCCGTGCGTTCATGTTGCGCCATGCGCGAATGGAACACTGCGATCCGATCGCCAAAACGCCTACGCAAACGGGCGATTATCTGGGTGGTCAAGGCGATCTCCGGTAATAGGTACAGCACTTGTTCCTTCCGCAGTATGGCCCGCTCGATCAGTGTCGTGTAGATCTCCGTTTTTCCAGAGGAAGTGACACCACGGAGCAGCAGGATGTCATGTGCCGTAAAGCCACTCTCGATCGAATCCAGGGCGGCTTGCTGGGCTCGTGAAAGTTCTGGTAATGGCTGTTGTAGGCTTTCATCGGAAGGCTTACCTACTTCCCGCTCGTAGGGCTGGAAGAGCCCTTTTGTGATCAGTTGTTTCAACACGGAAGTAGTGCTGTTGCTCGCATGGATCAATTTGGCCTGTTCCACCTCTTTGGGTGCATCGCTCAAACAGCGGCTTAATTCCACGAACCGCATGAGCACATGGAGCTGCTTTGGGGCCTTCTCCAGTTGGTCGAACCACTTGTGCAATGCTGTTTCGTTCGTGTGTTCGGGGGCCAACCTGATGAACTTGGCCATGCGCGGTTTCCAGTCCTCTTTCAGCTGTTCTTCCAAAAGCAGCGCGCCCCGGTCCATCAATCGCTTCACTGTGGGCATCGGGTCCTTCAGTCCCAGCAATTCACCTGCTTCGGCCAAGGTGATCACGTGCCGGTCCTCCAACGCTTGCAACAGGATCACGGAACGGCCTTCACCGGGTACATCCACTTCAACATTCGGTCCAGCCACCAATCGAGTTTCACTGGAAAGGGACAACTGGGCTGGCAAGGCAGCGATCATGACCTCGCCAAGTGAACACAGATAATGCGATGCCATACGCTCCCATAATGCCAACTGCTCCGGCAATACGACCGGCATATTGTCCAATGCCGATAGGATAGGCCGCACCTTGGCATAACCGGGATGTTGATCATGCACACGCAATACCAAGGCACCGTAGAGCTTTCGGCCTCGACCGAATGGCACGGCGACGCGCATGCCCGCAACTACCGGGGGACCATCCAAGGGCAGGGCATAGGTGAACGTACCGGGTACCGCCAATGGCAGGATCACATCCACATACCGCACTTTCCCGGCATCCGTCTGCGGTATCTGTTGTGCAATGGTCGACATCCGGTACAAAGGTGGACTTCCAGACTTGCATGTCGTGCTTGTCACAAGAATGTAAGGGAGTAGCAGAACGAGGAACGGTAGGCAACAGTTGGCTAAGAAGCCGTGTCCGGGGAGTATGAAGCAGAAGAAGGCCAAGCAGGAAAAGCTCCCAACGGAGCTTCTGGACCAAGTGGCGAATGTGGGCCGCACCGTGTACGAGCGTGCCACACCGTTGTGGAGCAAATACTACAAACAGGTGCGCAAGAGCATTCGATTCCCACGGTATTACAAGCGCTCGTTGAACTGGTGAAGGTGTTGGTCATCCACTTTTCGGAACCGAGCATTCCGATACCAACATCAGTGGCTTGACAAACCGTGGTGAACGGGGGGCGCCGTCATGGAACGGCCCGCTACTTTCACCCCGTGCAAAAGGGATCGAACACCACCGCGGCCGTTGTCGTACTGGGCGCGTTATTCTTCTTGTTCGGGTTCACCACCTGGATCAATGGCCCGTTGATCGGCTATTTGAAGATCATTTGTGAACTCAAGGATGGTGCCGAGCCGTTCTATGTCACCTTCGCCTTCTACATCGCCTATTTCGTGACCGCCCTTCCTATGTCCCGCGTGCTTCAACGCACGGGTATGAAACGAGGAATGATGTACGGCTTGTTCACCATGGCCGTGGGTGCACTACTGTTCATTCCGGCGGCACAAGGTCGTTCGTACGGTTTGTTCTTGTTGGGCTTGTTCGTGATCGGAACAGGTCTTTCGCTGCTCCAAACAGCCAGCAATCCATACATCACCGTGGTAGGTCCGATCGAAAGTGCCGCAGCTCGCATCAGCATAATGGGCATTTGCAATAAGCTCGCAGGTGTATTGGCTCCACTGGCGTTGGGCTTTCTGCTTTTGGATGATGCCGCTACCCTACAGACCGACCTTAGTGCTTTGGGCCCAACGGAACTTGCGGTCAAACTTGACGAAGTCGCGACCCGGGTGATCGTGCCTTACAGCATTATGGCTGTGGTCCTGCTCGGACTTGGCCTGATGGTCCTTTACAGCCCATTGCCTGAACTGGACCCGGAAGTGGAAGCCCCGGTTGAGAAGACCGATGAACGTACGATTCTGTCGTACCCGAATCTGGTTCTGGGTGTGATCGCCCTTTTCCTTTACGTCGGGGTGGAAGTAATGGCCGGTGATACGATCGGGCTCTTCGGCCGTTCGCAAGGCATGCCCCTAGAGGACACAATGCATTTGACCAGTTACACCTTGGCGTGCATGGTGGTCGGGTACATTATCGGGATCGTAGGTATACCGCGGTTCTTTTCGCAGAGTACGGCGTTGATCGCTTCGGCGATCCTCGGTGTGGTCCTAACCTTGGCCGCTATCTTGTTCGACGGTACTGTTAGTGTTTATTGTGTCGCTTTATTGGGTCTCGCAAATGCGCTTGTGTGGCCCGCGATATGGCCCCTTGCGATCAACGGATTAGGACACCACACCAAGACAGGGAGCGCCTTGTTGATCATGGCCATTGCGGGAGGTGCAATACTTCCTTTGGTCTACGGCTCGTTGGCCGGAATGTCGGCGATCGGCTATCAAAATGCCTATTGGATCATGGTGCCGTGCTATCTGTTCATGGGTTGGTATGGCCTGAAAGGGGCGCGTAAACTGAGTTGGTGAACCGGGATGATGTGGTACACCGGTGCACTGTTGAAAACTGATCGCTCAAGTGCGGATGTACCCCCGACCACTCCCTTACCTTCGGCACCCGGACAACGAACAAATTTCCGCGTAAGCATGTCATTGTCAAATACTTCGAAGCTTTCAGCGTACCTCGGTCTAGGGTTGATCCTGGTAGCATGTGGTGGCCCTGGCGCGGACCACGATAAGCCCGCTGCCAGTGATACGCTTGCCGTGGACACCGCACCCAAGGAGACTGAACTCATCAGCGTTGGTGGCAATCTCTTCAGTATTCCTTCCCCGGTGCAGGCAGCGCTGGCCATACGCAAGGCCGGGCTCAAGTACCAAAAGGACATGACCGCTCCGCTGGACAAGGTGGATGCCGTTGCAGGCAAGGTGTTCCAAAGCAGCCTCTTGGGCATGTATGGTGCGGATATGGCCTATGTGACCGTACACAAGGACGGACAACGCGCCATGGCCACGATGCAGGCCATCGAGAAATTGGGAAGTAAATTGGACTTGTCGAACTCCTTCGATCGATCGTTGCTGGACCAGTTCAAATCCAACTTGGGGAGCGAGGATAGCCTGTTGCAGTTCAGTGGCAAGGCCTTCCGTGCGGCCGACCAGTATTTGAAGAACAATCAACGCGATGACGTGAGCGCATTGGTGCTCACCGGTGGTTGGATCGAATCACTCTACCTGACCATCAGCGATCCCGCTGCCGCGAAGGATGCCGGTCTCATGGCGCGCGTCGGTGACCAGAAGAATTCGCTCAGCTCATTGGTGGACTTGCTTGAAAGTAGCGACAAGGACAGATCCGCAACTGCGTTGGTGGCCGGTCTTAAGGAACTTCAAGCGCTATTTGACAAGATCGATCGGAGTTATACTTTCCAAGAATCGGTCACGGACGTGGCTGCCAAGACCACTTTCATCAATAGCAAAAGCACAGTGGACATACCCGCTGAGCAACTAGAGGCCATTAAGGCCAAAATTTCCACGATCCGCAATTCGATCCTTGCCTGACCCATGCGTAGGACCATGCTTACACTCTCGCTTGTCGCCGCCATTGGCGTGCAAGCCCAGGAAATGTGCCAAACCATCGCTAGTCGGTGCGAGAAGTACATCACTTCCCAATACATCCCCGATGGCCAATTCTACCGTGCACTGTTGCAGGGTGATGAACAAGCCGAATTCAACCTTACGCTTTTCGGTGGCACGACCTACCGTGTTGCCGCATGCAGTGGCGATACCGATGGTGTACTCCAATTCACGGTAGTGGACAAGGACCATAATGTGCTGTTCACCAGCAAAGACCAGGGCAACGCGCCTTATTGGGACCTTGCCGTGACCAATACCATCGATGTCACCATCGAGGCTGGGCTGGATCCTTCCAAGGCGGGTAGCGGCTGTGCCGTAATGCTCATCGGCTTCAAGAAGTAGCGTTCCCCTTCAAGGCTTTTCGCAACCAAGTGAGCGTCCCTCCCGTAAAGAGGGGCGCTCTTTTTGTGTTTGCACCAAAGAGTTGAAGAGGGATACGTATGAGCGAGAAGATACTTAAGGCCTTACTGCAACTGTTCGCCATCATTGCGAAAGGGGACGCCGTGGCCGAAGGCGCACGTCCGGATAATGCTCCCATCCTGGAGCGTTTCCTGCGCAAGCAGTTCAGCAACGAGGTGGCAGCCGCCCATATGGCCCGCTATCAAGCATTTGTGCAAGCCTTTCATGCCAGTGGTGGCCAGAGCCGTAGCGGTCGCAAACGCACTTCCCTCAACTCCGTTAAGGTGTTGAAGATCTGTACCCAAGTGAACGAAGAACTGAACCAACATCAGAAATTCGTGGTGCTCGTCCACTTGTTGGAATTTATTCAGAGCAACGACGAGGTCAGTGCCCAAGAATCGGAGTTCGTTTCCACCGTGGCGGAGACCTTCAACATCGGTCAGGAAGATTTTCAACGGTGTAGGAAATTTGTTGAAGCCTCGGACGGCGAGCGCGCGGACGAATCCCACCTGCTTTATATCGATGCGGCCGTGAGCAGCACCATGGACCGCGCTCGTCACATACATGCGCATGGTCTGGACGGAGAGCTGCGGGTCTTGCATGTGACCAGCGTGAACCTCTACGTCATGCGCTATACCGGCGCGGGAGAAGTGCTCCTGAACGGACAGCGTATGGGATGCGACAGCCACTATGTGCTTAGCAATGGCACTAGCGTGCGTCCTCCACACGGAGTACCCATCTATTACAGCGACATTTTGGGCGCCTTCATGAACAAGGGTGGTCGATCGCGGATCCTCTTCCATGCAGATGCCATTGAATACGTCTTTCCGAATGGCCGTATGGGCCTGCACGAACTGAAGCTGGCAGAGGCCGGTGGCAAGTTGATCGGGATCATGGGCGGTAGCGGTAGTGGCAAGAGCACCTTGCTCAACATCCTGAACGGGAACCTGAAGCCCAGTCGCGGCCACGTGACCATTAACGGGATCGATGTCCACAGTGAACGTGACCGCATCCGGGGTGTGATCGGCCATGTGAGCCAGGACGATCTATTGATCGAGGAGCTTACCGTTTTTGAGAACCTCTTTTACAACGCGAAGCTCTGTTTCGGCGACCAGAACAAGGATCAGGTCGCGGAACGTGTTTTGCGCATGTTGCAAACCCTTGGTCTCTATGAGACAAAGGACCTCAAGGTGGGCAGCCCGTTGGAAAAGACCATTAGTGGTGGCCAACGGAAACGGCTGAACATCGCCTTGGAATTGATCCGTGAACCCAGTGTTCTGTTCGTGGATGAGCCCACCAGTGGACTCAGTTCGCGCGATTCGGAGAATATCATGGACCTACTGAAGGAGCTTGCGCTGAAAGGCAGGCTTGTGTTCGTGGTCATACACCAGCCGTCCTCGGATATCTTCAAGCTCTTCGATCGGCTGTTGCTCATGGACCAAGAAGGGCACCCGGTGTACTACGGTGATCCCGTGGATTCGGTGGTCTACTTCAAGCGAGTTACCGGCCAAGTCAACAGCGATGTAGGCCAATGTTCCGCATGTGGGAACGTGAACCCGGAACAGATCTTCAATATTCTGGAAGCCAAGTTGGTTGATGAGTATGGCAACGAGACGGATCAACGGAGGATCAGTCCCGAAGCTTGGAACGAGGTTTTCCGTGCGCAGATGGATGGCCGGGTCGCCTTGGTGCCCGAAGAACGAAGCATTCCGAAGAGCACCTTCACGGTACCGAATAAATGGCGGCAGTTGAAGGTCTATTTCAAGCGTGATCTGATGAGCAAACTGGCCAATCGGCAATACGTGCTCATCAACTTGATCGAAGCTCCTGCACTCGCCTTCCTCATGGCCTTTTTCCTGAAGTATTACCGCACTGGACAGGGAACTTCAGGGGCGTACATATTCAGGGAGAACGACAACATTCCCCAGTATCTTTTCATTTCCGTGATCGTGGCCTTGTTCCTCGGTCTAACGGTAAGTGCGGAAGAGATCATAAGGGACCGAAAGATCCTGCAGCGCGAAAAGTTCCTTGACCTCAGCTGGCTGAGCTACTTGATGAGCAAGATCGGGATCCTGTTCATGATATCCGCCCTGCAAACCCTCTTCTTCGTTCTTGTGGGCCACGCCGTTCTGGGTATCGAAGGGTTGCACATGCAGCATTGGTTATTGCTCTTCAGTACCTCCTGCTTCGCGAATGTCCTCGGCCTTAACGTGAGTGCAAGTTTCAACAGTGCGAAAGTGATCTACATCATGATCCCTGTCCTCATCATTCCGCAACTCTTGTTCAGTGGGATCATCGTGAAATTCGATAAACTGCATCCTTGGTTCTCCTCCGAAAAGAGCGTACCCCTTTTGGGGAATGTAATGGCCTCCAGGTGGGCGTACGAAGGCTTGGCGGTCACCCAATTCATGGACAACGCCTACGAGCGTGAATTCTACGCCTTGGACCAGCGCATGAAGACCGCAAACTGGAAGAAGGACCTCTGGGTGCGGGAATTGGAGAACAGTGCAGGGAACGCCCGGCGTGTGGTGCAGGGGTACCCGGAGAGTGTTGACCTCGAGTATGAACTGCAACTCCTGCGTACGGAGTTGACCAAGGAATCTGAACAATTGGAAGGGTTCGCCTTCAGCGGCATCGACAACCTCACGACCCACAGGATCAACGAGGATGTATTGGATGATGTGCTTGCCAGCTTGGACGTGCTCACATTCCACTACCGAAGCGTGTATCGCTCCGCCGAAGAGGAGAAGGAAAAGTTGATCACCAAAATGACGGCAACACCCGATTCCCGGCAACACTACTTCGTGTTGTTGGATCGGTATCGCAACCAAAGTTTAGCGGATGTCGTCACCAACAAGAACGATGTGAATGTGATCGTCGCCGACCACGGAGAATTGGTACAGAAGAACGATCCCATCTACTTGGAGCCTGTTCGCAACGGCTTCTTCGGTGCACAGTTCTATGCACCTGCGAAGTGGTTGGCGGGTGTTCGTATCCCTACGGTTTGGGCGAATACCGCAGTGCTTTGGGGCATGGCCCTTCTGCTTGGGTTGACACTTTATTTCGAAGCGTTCCCAAAGCTCTTGAAGCTTATCCCATCAAGATCGGACAGGTAGGCAAAAGGATCCTACCGCGAGCGTTCTGTGGAGGGACTGATCCGGGAATTACTTACCGTCCACTTCCTCGATCTGGATCGTCTTGAAAGGAATATTGATGATCCCGGCGTAATCCTCACCGGCCTCCAGCATATCCTCGTCGTCGGCCTCGTAATGCCAAAGGACGGTCACCTCATTTCCCGTAGCGCGCACCCCTTCAAGTTTCTTGAAAAGGTCCAGAATGCATTTCGATGAACTTGTGTTGAAGTACTCCAGTTGAACGTGCAATGCCGTCTTTGACTTTGGCGCACGGGAATACTGATCGAGCCAGTCGATCAATGGTCTGTAGAAGTCAATGGAATTCTCCGGGATCGAACGACCCTTCAATTCCAACAGACCCGTTTCCGGATCGAAGTGTACGTGAGGGGTCTTCGGTGAACCGTCCAAATGAAGCGCTTCCATGTTCTTTGTGCTAAGAGGTAACGTTTACGTTGAGGCTGAAAAATGCATTGTGTTGATCGTAGGGAACGAAGCCGTATTCAAGTTTGCCACCGCTTTTCCGGGCGATCTCGATCATGCCGAGCCCACCACCACCATTCGTGCTGTACTTGCCATCTGCCAGCGTCTCCCGGTAAAATTCCCGCAGCTGGTCCGGTGGCAAAGCATTGATCCGGTCCATGTGCCCCTTCAACTTATCCACATCCGAACCAACGATGAAGTTTCCGGTTAGCACCGAATAGCCCTGATCCTGATGCGCGATCATCACTACGCCGTTGGGTTCGGTGCTGGAACTACCGGGTTGGGGACCCGTATGGTGGTACAAATTCTGAAGGCACTCCATCAACACGTTGAAGACCCTTTTACGCGTGCGAGGATCCGGTTCTATCGCCTCCATTTTATTTTCCACCAGACCCAGCAACGCTGAAACAAGCTCAGAAGTCAAATTTCCCTTGAACGACAGCATGACCCGACGCTTTTCCATTTCATCGTAAAGGTCATGTATCTGGTCGAGCATGCTGGGCTATTGAAAGGAAAGGACCGTTCGTCACAAAGAGAAGAGCATACGGGCCAGGATCAGGAACGAAGGGTCAGTAGTTATCCACGTATTTGTCAACCCGCACCGGGCGGTTACATTCGCACGACTTTTGGCGGGATGGGGTGGTTCAAACATTGGTTCGGTACGCGGTACTATTCCCTGCTCTATGGGCATCGGGACCAAGACGATGCCGCCGCGTGGGTGAACACCATCCTCGAACAATGGTCCCTGCCGAGCGGGGCCAGGGTCCATGATCTGGCCTGTGGAAGAGGAAGACATGCACGTTTCTTTGCTGATGCAGGGTGCGATGTCACTGGAACGGATATCTCAGAAGCCAGCATCGAAGAAGCGAGGAGGGCCGTACCGAAGGCGACTTTCGCGGTACACGATATGAGGGAACCGATCCATGCCGATAAGTTCCATGGTGCTTGTTGTCTGTTCACGAGCCTGGGGTATTTCCAGGAGCTTTCCGATGATCGGAAGGTTTTTCGGGCCGTGGCGGATTCCTTGGTTCCGGGGGGACGATTCGTGGTGGATTTCATGAACACGGAACTTGTGTTGCGTGATCTCGTGCCCGAAGAAACATTAGAAGTGGAAGGGATCACGTTCCACATTACACGTGAACTACAAAATGGTGTTCTCGTGAAACGGATCCTTGTTCTGGATGGCCATGTGGAACACCGGTTCGAGGAGCGCGTGCAGGCGTTGACACCCTCCCAGTTGCAGGACCTGGCCGTTGAGGCAGGATTCAACGTGGATGCCATTACCGATGGACCCGACCCGACGCCTTTCAACCCGCAACATTCGCAACGTTTTGTGCTTTGGATGACGCTCAAATGATAATAACGACCGCGATCTCCTTCTTCTTGCTTCCATTGCTCGGTGGTGTTCTGGTGCGGATGCTGAAACCGGAAGCCAAGTGGTTACGCTTACTGCTATCCTTTAGCGGTGCGTTCTTGCTAGGTGTGGTCTTTTTGCATATGCTTCCGGAATTGTACGAGGAAGCAGGTATGGGTATCGGGATCTTCGTATTGGCCGGGTTCCTGTTACAAGTGGTGTTGGAGTTCTTCAGTCATGGTATCGAACATGGTCATGTGCATGCAATACCGGGCAAAGCATTACCATGGATCACGTTGCTTAGTCTTTGCTTGCATTCATACACTGAAGGGATCCCGTTCGCTGATCCTTCAGTTGCGGGAAATGTGCCGTTCTTGGCAGGGGTGCTGTTGCATAAACTTCCTATGGCCGTGGCACTTGCAACGGTGCTTCTTCGATCAGGTACACCGCTTTGGACCAGTTGGGCCATCTTGGTGATCTTCGCTTTGGCTGCACCACTCGGGATCGCGACAGGGGTGATGGCCGGTGAGAATTTAGGGCACCATTTCCTGCACAACATGCTTGGTATTGCCATCGGTATGCTGCTGCACATCAGTACCACCATCATCTTCGAAAGCGCGCCGGAGCATCGCTTCAATGCGCAACGATTCTTGGCCGTCCTGGTAGGAGCGGGCCTCGCGCTGGTCTCCATTCATTGAACTTTTTCCGGGTACCACAATATGGATCGCTACATGTCGTTACTTTGTAGCGCAAAGTACTTTGTACATGAAAACGACCGACCCGCATTTCGAGCTTGCCCAGATCCGTGGGCTTATGGACCGCAGCACGCGATTCCTCAGTCTTAGTGGCCTCAGTGGTGTTGTCGCAGGGGTGCTCGCGCTTGCAGGTGCATTCTTCGCACACCGTTACATGGACGAGCATTTGGCCGTGCGTGAGGATCCCTTGACATATGGGGAAGGACTGAGCACGGGGGTGAACTATGTCTCGCACATGGTGGTGCTTTGTAGCATTGCTACTACCGTTCTTGTAGTCGCCTTGCTAGGGGCATTCTGGTTCACGTGGCGCAGATCCATGAAGGTGGGGCAGGGGATGTGGGATCCAGCCGCCAGGCGGTTGGCCGTTAATCTCTTCATCCCGCTAGCTGCTGGTGGAATTTTCTGCTTGGCCTTGTTCTACTACGGCCTTCCGGGATTGGTGCCATCAGCGACGCTCGTGTTCTACGGACTGGCACTGCTCAACGCATCGAAATACACACTTGATGAAGTGCGCTGGCTTGGACTTAGCGAACTCGTCCTTGGCCTGATCGCGGCCTTTTGGATCGGAGCGGGGTTGATGTTCTGGGCACTTGGTTTCGGGGTGTTGCACATTTTCTACGGAGCCTTGATGTACCACCGCAACGAACGGGTTGCAGGACCAGAGAAGGCGGAATGATCGAGTTGCTCAATAAAGCCTTCGAAAGCCGCGTGCGCCTTGGTATCATGGCCGTGTTGGTCGTGAACGAATGGGTGGACCACGCACGTTTGAAAGAGCTCCTGGGGGTGACCGATGGGAACTTGGCAAGCCATCTCTCGGCTTTGGAAGAGTTGAAGTATGTTCAGGTACGAAAGCGATTTATCGGGAAGCGACCCAATACGAGCTATAAAGGCACCGTTAGCGGCACGAAAGCCTTCAGGTCCCATCTGGATGCCATTGAGAAACTGATCCCAAAGAACTGAACGATGATGAACTATGCCCTGACCAACCACTGGCAACGCTATTCCACTTCGTTCATGGTCCTTCTCGCCACGATCATATTCCACGTCTTCTTCTTCGAGCGCTCGTTGGGTCTCAACCTGACCTTTTTCAGCCTGCTCATTACCGTTTTTCTGGTACAACGCAATTCGTTCAACACGTTGTCCGGTCCAGCGCGAATGGCCATGGTCGGTGCGCTGGTGGCGAGTGCCATGTTCTATGTACATCACAGTATCATAGCGGGTTTTGCAGTGATCCTGGCATTGGGGATCTTTTCTGCCGTTGCGAATGAAGCCAGGTTAAGGTCGGTGTTCTTTACGGGTGTTCAGCTATTCGGGAATTATTTCATGCTACCCATAGCAGCATTGGGTAAGCTGGATGATGTAGCACTCTCGCGTGGAGCTTCGCGCAAGGGTTGGCGTTGGACCAAACTTGCCCTGTTCCCGTTACTGATCGTGGTCATTTTCTTCCATCTCTACCGCGCGGGGAATCCGAAATTCGAGAGTCTCACGGCTGGCTTCCTGGAGGCCTTTGAGAATGTCTTTGCTGATCTTTTTGACCACCTCTTCACGTGGCAAACCATGTTCTTCCTTTTCGGTCTAATTGTTTGCGCGGGCTTGTTGCTCCGTACGGTCCCAAGTCTCATCCTTCAATGGGAACAACAGTTCGCTGATGTGTTGGTCAGGATCCGGATCCGACGGCCGAGCTGGGCAAAACCGCTGGCCATGGACCCATTGGAGCGTGAACGACGAATGGGAATGATCCTTTTGTTGGCCGTGAACGCTCTGCTTCTTGTCGTGAATATCATAGACATTTCATGGGTTTGGGTGGGCTTTGAAGTACCTGAAGGATTCAGTTTGAAACAATTCGTCCACGAGGGGACCTGGATGCTCATCGTCAGTATCCTGCTGAGCATGATGATCTTGATGTACTTGTTCCGTGCGAACCTGAATTTCTATTCACGCAATGTGGGCTTAAAGCGCTTGGCCATGCTTTGGATCGCACAGAATTTCATCTTGGGCATGTCTGTTTTCCTGCGGAATTACCACTACATCTCATTTCACGGCTTGGCCTATAAGCGTATTGGTGTGATCGTTTTCCTCGCTCTCGTATTGGTCGGCCTTGTTACACTTTTCATGAAAGTGTACTCAAGGAAAAGCGTGTTCTACATGGTCCGTGTGAATGGCTGGGCAGCCTTCGCGGTATTGATCGGTCTAACGACGGTGGATTGGGACATTTTCATTGTCCGCCACAACTTGGAACACCCGAACAAGGGAGAGATCGACATTGACAATTACCTCTCGATGAGCGACAAGGTCCTTCCAATGCTCTACGCGAACGTGGATGTCGTGGAAGCACAAATGGCACAGCATCGAACGAACAATGTGCGATGGGTTGATCACCTGGACCCCAATACGTTCAAGGCCGAACTGGATAGCAAGCGTGATCGTTGTATAGCTCGCATTGAAGGCTTGGATCTTCTCGAAAGCAATTTGGCCGACCGAAGAACGCTGAAAGCATTGGTTGAATTGAATGAGGCCGGAAGACCATGAATAAGGACCTCCGCTACATCCGACGGTGGATCGTGCTTTTCATGGTGGGTTTGATCATCAGCGGTATTCCTGCAGTGCCGTTGGAATGGGGTGCGAATTGGTTGGCCGATGTGACACGTAATTGGGGAGATCCAATGTCCATGTGGACTGCTACGACCGCTATGGCGATCGCAGATGTTGCCGCAAACTATCCGTTCATGTTCTACGGAACGGATCGGTTGGCCTTCGCACATATTGTGATCGCGTTGGCATTCATTGGGCCTTACCGTGATCCGATCAGGAACAAGTGGGTGATCCAGTGGGGGCTGTGGTGTTGCCTTCTCGTACTTCCGCTGGCTTTCTTATGGGCACCTGTACGTGGGATCCCTTTCTTCTGGCGCTGTATCGATGCTTCTTTCGGTCTGTTCGGTGCCATTCCGCTATGGCTGGTCCTTCGGCGGATCGATCGATCGGCCTCATCCCTTCAACCTGAAAGAGAATGAAGCTACCAGAGCATTTCCGCGAACCCGTCGAATTGGTACTGGTGCTTGGTATTGCCACGGCATTGGCTTTTGCACCGGATGCGTACTTGCCCATGCTGGCCAGGGCATTCCTGGTGCAATGGGCCGCGTTCCTGATCGGCGTAGCCATCATAATGGGCTGGCGAAGGCATTGGTGGACGGCAACTGGATCCATTCTCGGTGCCCTGCTTTTGATCTTGCAGCTCCCGGCATCTGGAGAATTGACCGCGTTTGATGCGAACAAGTCCGGTTTCCGTGTCATGCACATGAACGTCCTGCAGCCGAATATCCGTTTCGAACAGGTCATCGGACAAGCACTTCAGGGTGATGCAGACATTGTTTCCGTGCAAGAGGTAAGTCCGGAATGGGCATTCCAACTGGGAGCCGGACTTCGATCAGCGTATCCGTACATGCATGTGGAACCCCGTACCAATTGCTACGGCATCGCTTTGTTCAGCAAGCGACCTTTTAAGCAGGTAGGTACCGTTACGGTCATGGGTGCTCCTTTTATCGAAGCGATATTCGAGGAAGATGGTACACCGTTCCGTGTCCTGGTCGTACACACCACGTCACCGATCAGCTACGCACACTTCCAACGTCGCAACGCGCAATTTGAACACCTCGCCGAATATCTCAGTAGGAGCGATACGGCAACTGTGCTGATCGGGGACCTTAACACCGTGCCATGGGACCATGCGTTCCAACGATTCTGTGCCAGCACGGAGCTACGGCCGATCAGCAAGAGGATCCAACTGACTTGGCCATCTCTAGGGCCATTTTCGTTGATCCCGCTTGACCATTTGTTGGTCTCCGCGGGTCTTGTGTCCACCTCGGTGGAAACATTTCCCATTGCAGGAAGCGATCATCGTGGCCTAATGGCCGAAATACGCTTAGGACATGCGCGCTGATATTCGCCGCCTTTTCATTTGGATGACACTGTTCTTCGTGGCCATGGCCTATTTGGAAAGTGCGGTCGTGGTGTATCTGCGTGCCCTCTATTATCCGAAGGGCTTCGATTTTCCCTTGGTGCCGATGGATGTCGCTCTGGTCAATACCGAGGTCTTTCGCGAATTCGCAACATTGGTCATGCTGCTCGCTCCGGCGGCGTTGGTCACACGATCAGCCTTGGAACGCTTCGCTTGGTTCTGTTTCGGCTTTGGGATCTGGGACATTTTCTACTACATCTGGCTGAAGGTGCTCCTGGACTGGCCATCAAGTTTGGCGAGCAGGGACCTGCTTTTCCTGATCCCGGTGCCTTGGGTGGGGCCGGTTTGGGCACCATGCGTGGTTTCTCTGGGTCTTATCCTTTTGGCCGTGATCATCCTCTATGGTCGATCCAAGGACGCTGCCGGATCCGTAGCTCTTCCTACATGGGGTTTGTGGATCACCGGAGCCTTATTGATCGTTGTGTCCTTCACATTGGATCCCATACTCGCTTTGGTCGGTGGGAATGGCTCAGTGGATGTGATGTCCATCGCCGATGCGCGAGCCAATGCCGTGACAAATGGCAGGGTGTACGTTCCGGAGGTGTTTCCATTGATCTGGTTCGTGGTAGGTACAACCATTGCCTTTCTGGGTATCATGAGGCACTTTTTCAGGATATCAAGGGCTTAAGGTTATCTCGAAAGACCTCGAACCTGCTTCGCGTTGCTCATCTCGGTGCAAGGCTCCTCTTGGTCCATACTTCTCCCTTAATAAGGCTGAAAAAGTTGTTACTCGGTCGGAGACTTTGTTCCAGTATCCTCACTGTGTCACGCCCTGTCTTGATCAACAATATCCTTATGGGTATCTCGAAGGACCTCCCTCTGGCGGCATCAACACTTCGTGCTGACCCTTCTGGCGTGTGGCTCTTCTTGATCCATACTTCGTTGTTCCTCAGTCGGAGACTTCATTCCAGTATCCTCTCTTCGTCACGCCTCGTCTGGATCAAGAATATCCATCCGTGCCTCCCGCAGTGCAGCGGGACGTTCGAAGTTCTTCGAGGTACCCTTATGCGCCTCCCGCATTGTTCCGGGGCGTTCGAGATCCATCGTGAAACCCTTAGGATCCCCATTCAAACCAGCGGTTGTGGATAAAGGGTAACCATAACGGAAGCAACCTCGTTCAAACCCCACGTCTACATCATGGAAACCAAAAAGAAAATGGTAGCGGAAGCCAGATTATTCGTGAGGTTGGGACTGTTGTCCTTTGCCGGCTTCGTATTCTATTATGCGCACTTATTTTTCGGGTTGTTGGACAATGTGGTGTTATTCAAGATGCTGGCGGTTACCTTTCTGCTTGCGACCTTACCCTTGCCGATCATTGCTGTAAACAACAAGAAGTTGTTCCCGGAACTCAATGCCAGCGGGCGTACGGTACTTAAATTGGTGACCGCCCTGTTGCTGATCCATCATTTCCTTATGACGTTCATCTTCGTGATGTTCCTTCAGGGTGGATCTATTTTCTGAGCACCTGCCGAAGTATACCTTCGCTCTGTGTGCTTGATCCTACTGGCCTATAAGGTCCATCCAAATTTTCCGCTGATCGTTGCTGCCAACCGGGATGAATTCCACGAGAGGCCCACGAGTTCGGCAGCCTTTTGGCCTGAATATCCAGATGTGCTCGCCGGGAAAGACCTGAAAGGAAAGGGGACTTGGCTGGGGATCACCCGCCCCGGACGCTTTGCCGCACTGACCAATTATAGGGACATGAGCAGACCATCTTTGGAAGGACCCTCGCGCGGACTCTTGGTGCGTGATTTACTTCTGAAAGACCGGGCAATGACCGGTACTGATGTTATGGAAGGCTTCAATTTGATCTACGGTCCTATTGATGCGTTGAGATACCATTCCAATGTATCGCATATCGATCAGGTTCTTCCTGTTGGCTTTCATGGGATCAGCAATCATTTTCTTGATACGCCATGGCCAAAGGTCGTGATCGCGGGTGGTCGATTCGAACGGGCGATGAACAGCGCGCAACCGGATCCGGAAGTGCTTTTCGAATTATTGAAGGATCGGTCAGTTGCTGCGGATGACGAACTCCCAGAAACCGGCGTTGGGTTGAAGTGGGAGCGGGTGCTCAGTTCCGCCTTTATCGATGCGGAAAATTATGGTACGCGCTGTTCAACGGTCATCATGGTCGATCATTCGGGACAGGTCTTCCTTGAAGAGCGGACCTACGCGCCCGATCCACTGCCGCCTGCCCTGTTCAAATTCCAAATTGATCTCCCGGCTTCGTAGAACATTTCGGCGTTCTGCATGTTGGATAAGAAATAGCAAGCATGTTCAATTTGTTCAAGAAGAAGGATCCACGCGAAGCGGTCATGAAGCGTTATCGGGAACTATTGGCAGAGTCACATCGGCTCAGCACGATCGACCGTAAGGCAAGTGACCTTAAACGCGCAGAGGCAGAAAACCTGCTCGATGAATTCGATCGGAAGTCCAAGAAGGGTACTTTGTAACCTTCCCCCTCATAGTGCCGTTCAATAACCATCTGCCAACGAAAGAAGGCAAATAGGCACACCTGATCCAAAGGGACATCAGCCTCGCGGCGCTAAAAGTCCCCGTCCGAGCCCGTAAGCTGGGAGATCAGGATACTCGGAAGCCCGCCCCGTAAGGCGGGCTTCGCCTATTTTGGCCCATCGTTCTGGCGCGCTTGTCTTCGTAAGTCAAGGTTGTATACCAGAACGAAGTGGAGTGTCGAATTCATCTCGACCAGATCATTCCCGTTCGCTGCACCCGGACGTTGCAGGTCTTGCAGCAAATAGCCGATCATCACGTTCAAGGGTTTGTTCACTTGGTAGCCGACCAGAGCGGAGAGCCTGTTCTGGTTGATGTTGTTCAACCTTCCCGGTTCTCCGAAGTTCAAGAAGATCTCATCGTAGAGGTTCACGGTGAAGACACCTGGCCCCGACTGCTCGTGACCCAATGGTAAGGTCAGCCACAGCCGATATCGGAAACGGTTGAGGTAATTGTAACCATCGAATTCGCCGATCGTGGGGTCTTCCGTGTCCTGTCTGATCCGGGCCACGAAGCGCTCCTCGATCCGGAACCGGTGTTGGATACGAAGCCGACCGATGGGATTCGTGAGTTGCACCTGCTGGAAAAGATGGTGTTCCCAATTCGAAAAGGGGATCGGGTAGGTATCGTATGGATAGTTGATGTAGTAGCTGTAACCGGCGGTGAACATTACCTGTTCGTTCAAGTGGTAATTGATCGCCGGGCGCAGGAGCAGTTGTTGCCCGTCGCGGCCCAAATTCGCACGCCGCCAATGGGCCTCGGTATGGAAGCTCCAGTGCTCGCTTATTCGATGGTCGCCCCAGTGGGATACCCACAAATGCCCATTGTTCTCCGTAACACGTTGGGCCCAAACCTCGGTCCTGACCAGCAGAATGACCATGAGCAGCAGGATGCTACGCAAGCATGATCGTCCCTTCCGATAGAAAGCAGTGACGAGGGGTGCCAATATCTCCATGTGTATCGCGATCCGCCAAATTAGTCTCAGCAGCTGAAAAGTTCACATGGAGCAGCCTGTCAAAGCGCCGACCAGATGAACCGATGTGCTACGCCGCTCGCCCGCACGATCATTAGGCCACTTGAGAAACGGCCCAGGTCGATCTGCAGCGTGTTGGACGTTCCGTTCTTGGAAAGGACCATTCGTCCGTTGGCATCAAAGACTTCGACAATTCCGATCGCCTTACCGTTCAGGTTCATCAGCTCAATTCCATCGTTGTATTGATCAAGCCGGAAGCCTTGTCCATGATCGATCTCCTGCACCGTATTTGATCCGTCCACGCAGGCCGGATAGAACTCGAACAAGAGTTCCACTGGTGCTTCACCCACCAAAGGGGTGTTGGGCCCGCGAAACCAACCAAACGTTTCAATTTGGTCAACACCGAAGTAGGGTTGGCCGCCGGTGGATTGTTGCAGTGGTGTTAGCAGGAGGCGGTATTGTCCTGGAGGTAGACACACGGTGTCCCAGTCATACTGGACGCTATCGGTGAGCGTGAGCTGTCCATTTCCAACACTTTGCATGTCGGCATCCATTACCACCCAATCGAAATCACCGATCGTTAGCGCATTGCCGAAGTTCTGGAGGCCTACCATCATCGGTTCGCAGGGCGGTGCGGGACACAGATCCAAATTCAACTGCCAGGCGCAGGCTTGCTCTTCATAAAAGCCCGTCCACAGTTGAAGTTCATAGGACGATGTTCCAACAGGGATCACTGCGCCAGGATGAATGGTCAGGGTGTGCGTGCTTTCTAGAGCGATCCCGAAGAAATTCACCGTTTCCTTTGCCAGTGTATCACCATCCATATCCAGCAATACGAAGCCAGGATAGTCGAATAGCTCAGTACTGTTATTGAAAACATGTACCGTCAACGCAGTGTCTGAAAATGCCGCCCAACGCACGAAGTCGATCACCACATCATCACAAGGTGAACCACCAGTAACCGTGAACTGGTGATCGGAAGGCACTGCGAAGTCATTCACATTCGTGCCCAGGACCACAATTTCATAGTCGCCGGCCGGGAGCATGCCAATGGCGATCGGCTCCGTATGCGGAACAAGCACCGTGGCGCCACCAGGATCTTCCGCCGTAATGGAAATGGAAACCGTGTTGCCTGTCACGACCGCCGTAGCGCTTGAAACGAATGCGCCCGTGCTGGAAAGATCACCTATCAAGTCAATGCTAACAATATCCGTGGTAGTGGGTGCTTGCGGGTCCACGGCGATGGCATTGATGTAGAAATGCGTTTGTGACTTTACAGCGACCGATATGAGCAGGGCCGTGGAGAGTAAGAATGTTCGCATTTTGGTGGGTTTATAGTGACATGACGTGTTCATCATGGGGAATGATGCCTCACACTAAATGGAAAGTGCGCCGACGACCGCAGCCACTGAGATACCTATGAGCAACATGATCCCATAAAGTAGGATCAGGGCCAAGGCCTTGAACAGCGTTATAAGGATGGATTGGGAGTGGACTGTACGCAGCGATCCAAAAAGATGAATGAATGGGATCACGAATAACACTGCACTTATGATGCTGTCGTCAATGAGTTTCGACCAAAGGGCATCAAGTCCCAAGGTGATGAATATGACCGTATGAAAGTAAAGGGCAAAGGTGAGGTGCTCCGTATAGTAATTCCGCGAGCCCCAATAGAACAACTTCAGCAGCAATCCAAAGAGCGGGACAAGGATGAATAGCATCTTGCTGAAGTTCGCGATCATCCGTTGTGCGAATTCATCCTTCCTCAGGCTATTACTGCTCAAACTCACCGCAAATCGAAGCATTGCACGGTTCAGAAAACTCGGTGTTTCACCAGCAGCGATGAGTGTGCTATCCAGCAAGGAATTGCTCAGTTTCTTGTTTGCGCTCAACGCAACAATGGCACTGTCCGTGACCGTGCCCTTCTCCAAACGCAAGGTCAAACCGCTCGTCCCTGTGCTGTCTCTGGGTAGAAGTTCCAATGTGGCGTCAGGATCATCCGAGGGACGAGTGGTCCATCCGAGAAGGATGAAGAACAACACACTGGTGAACAAGTACAAACGGAGGGGAGGGACATAACGGGCCCGTTTGTTCGCGTTGAATTCCTTGATCACAAGCCCGGGAGGCCAGAACAGGTCACGCAGGGTTCGAAGTAACTTGGTGTCGAAATTGAACAAGCCGGAAAGGAGTTCAACGAGGAAGAGCCGAACAGGCAACTTGTGCGTGTGGTTCTCCTGACCGCAACGTGCGCAGAAATTGTCTTCCGGAGAAAGAGAGTGTCCGCAATTTGGACAAACAGGCCGTTTTACACGCTTCCGTGCCATCCGCCGCTCAACTCTTCATGTTGTCGAACTGCAAAGGCAACTCGAAATCCTTCTCCTTGCACAACGCCATTGTGGCCTGTAGATCATCGATCTTTTTGCCGGTAACGCGGATCATATCGTCCATGATCTGCGGTTGTACTTTCAGGCCACTGTCCTTGATCGCCTTGATGATCTTCTTCGCTGTTTCGCGCTCGATCCCTTGCTTGATCTTTATTATGCGGTAGAGGGTCTTCCCGCTGGGTACTGGCTCAGCAGACAAGTCATAGCTGCGAACATCCACCTTTTGCTTACCGCTACGTTCCAACAACAGGTCCAAGATCGCGTCGAGTTTCATATGGTCCTCGGTGCTGATCTTGATCGTTAGCGCCTTGTGGTCCGCTTCCACACTGCTGTTCGAGCCGCGAAGGTCATAACGTGAATCGAGCTCACGTTTCACCACGTTAACGGCGTTGTCGAGCATTTGAAGATCGACTTTCGAGAGAATGTCCACAGAAGGCATGGTGATCGCGTTGGAGTTCCCGGCGAAGATAGGATCGCGGTCTTTACCATAGGCGATGATCACACTCAGGTTAGCCGTTGACCACACGCGAACCCCAAGTGTGGTCTTTTCCGGTGAACAGATCATTGTCATACCGGAAACAGTCTTCTTTCAGTGCCTTGGTCCATGATCATGGTGCGCGAGTTTGGTGATCACCTTGGACAGACAAAGGCTCGTGGATATTCGCATTCCATCATAGCGGATATGCTTCGCAGGTGGATCGCGCTACAATGGCTGCTTTCCGCTTCCTTTGTATCTTCCTTCCCAATTGAACAGAAGATCATGGCAACGCAGACACTCAAATATTCCGAGACACGCAACTACATCGGAGGAAAAGCTACCAACGGAGCTCCAAAACAGATGGACGTTCACTCTCCATTGGACGGAACCGTGATCAGTACGGTCGCATTGTCAACGGCACAGGATCTAGATGCGGCAGTGAAAGTCGCCGAGGCCGCATTCCCCGGCTGGAGCGGTACGCCGATCAAGGAGCGTTCACAGATCTTCTTCCGTTACCGCGAGCTGCTGTTGAAGAACCGCGAGGAACTGGCACAGCTCGTTCACACGGAGAACGGCAAGACCATTGACGAGTCCTACGCCGAAGTGGACAAGAGCGTGGAGCTTTGCGAATTCGCATGCAGCCTTCCGCAGTTGATCCAAGGTGAAGTATTAGAGGTGAGCAAGGGTGTGGAATGCCGGATCGAGCGTAAGCCGTTGGGCGTAGTAGCGAGCATCGCGCCGTTCAACTTCCCGAACATGGTGCCGCATTGGACCATCCCGAACGCATTGATGTTGGGCAACACCATGATCCTGAAACCAAGCGAAGTGGTGCCGATCAGTGCGATCCGTATTGCGGAATTGCTGAAAGAAGCTGGTCTACCCGATGGCGTCTTCAATGTGGTGAACGGCGATCGCGAGATCGTGGAAGCCATCTGCGATCACCCCGGCATCAAGGCCGTGAGCTTCGTGGGTAGTACCAAGGTGGCCAAGATCGTTTACATCCGGGCCAGTGCTTCGTTGAAGCGGGCCGTATGTCTCGGCGGTGCCAAGAACCACTTGATCGTGTTGCCCGATGCGCACTTGGAAATGACCGCCAGCAACGTGGTCGCCAGCATGAGCGGTTGCGCTGGACAGCGTTGCATGGCCGCGGCACAAATGGTCGGTGTGGGCGAGGTGGAACCTATCATTCAGCAAATGCTCGTGGAGGCGAAGAAGCTCATTCCCGGAAAGAACCTCGGTCCAGTGATCAGCAAAGCATCTTACGAACGCATCCTTGGTTACATTGAAGAAGCAGAGAAAGCAGGAGCGAAGGTGTTGCTCGATGGTCGCAACCCGACCGTTGAAGGTGGTTTGAAGAATGGATATTACCTCGGTCCAACGATCATCGACCACGTCACTCAGGACATGCGCATCTCGCAGGAAGAGGTCTTCGGTCCGGTCATCAGCATCATACGCGCGAAGGACTTGGATGCAGGCATCGCCATAGAGAACGCCAATCCATACGGCAATGCGGCGGCTGTCTTCACACAAAGCGGCGGCAACGCGCGGCAAGTAATGGAACGCGCCAGCGCCGGCATGATCGGCGTGAACATCGGTGTGCCCGTTCCGCGCGAGCCCTTCAGCTTCGGCGGCTGGAACGATAGCAAGTTCGGAACGTGCGACATTACGGGGAAGAGTTCAATTGAATTCTGGACACAATTGAAGAAGACGACGACGAAGTGGAATCCTGAGGGGAAGACGAATTGGATGTCCTGAATAGAACGCGAATGAAGAAAGGAACGCTGATGACGCGGATCATTATAACGAACGCTGATCTGAAAGTGCATTCTTATGCATTGATCCGCGTGAGCCGCCTTTTCAGCGTTCTCTGCGTTCCATCTACCAACTCTACGCTATGAGCACTACAACCAAGATCAATCCAGCCGAGATCCTCAAGGACAACCTCGAACACAGTATCTTTTCCTGGAGCAAGCAAAGCGGCTTGAACCCGCTGAACATTGAAAGCGCCAAGGGCATCTACCTCTACGAACGTTCAGGTAAGAAGATCCTCGACTTCAGCTCGCAGCTGATGAACGTGAACATCGGGCACGGGCATCCGAAAGTGGCGGAGGCCGTTGCGAAACAGATGGCCGAGGTGAGCTACGTGCATCCGGGCATGATCACTGAAGCGCGCGGGAAACTGGGCAAGACGTTGGCGGAGATCACGCCGGGTTCGCTCAACCGCACCTTCTTCACCAACGGCGGCACCGAAGCGGTGGAGCACGCGATGAAGCTCGCGCGCTTGTACACCGGTCGCCACAAGATCATCACGCTCTACCAGAGCTACCACGGCGCCACGTATGGTGCGCTCAGCGCTGGTGGCGATCCGCGTGGGTTGCCGCACGATAGCCAGGGCGTGCCGAATATCATCCACGTGGAGAACCCGTATTTCTACCGCTGCCCTTGGAACAGCAAGACGCCGGAGGAATGCACCGAGAACGCGCTGGCGCACCTGGAGCGCATCGTGAAGTATGAAGGCCCGCAGTACATCGCGGCGATCATGCTGGAAGGCGAGAGCGGCAGCAGCGGTTGCATCAAGTACCCGCCGGGCTACTGGAAAGGCGTGAAGGCCATTGCGGACAAATACGGCATCCTCACCATTGCCGATGAAGTGATGAGCGGCTTCGGTCGCACGGGCAAGTGGTTCGGCATCGACCACCACGGCGTGGTGCCGGACATCCTGTGCATGGCGAAGGGTATCACCAGCGGCTACATCCCGCTTGGCGGCCTCATCGTGCGCGAGGAGATCATCAAGCACTTCGACGACAAACCGCTGCCGATCGGCCTCACCTACAGCGCGCACGCCGTGGCCTGCGCCGCCGCCAACGCCGTGATCGACATCTACAAGGAAGAAGACCTCGTGACGAACGCCGCGAACATGGGTAAGTACGTGGACGCGAGCGTGGCGAAGCTCGCGGCCAAGCACCCGAGCATCGGCGACTTCCGCAACACCGGCCTGCTGGGTTGCATCGAACTGGTGAAGAACCGCGCCACCAAGGAGCCGATGGCGCCGTGGAACGCGAAGCCCGAGGAGATGGCCGTGATGAACAAGGTGGCCGCCAAGATCAACGAGCTGGGCATGTTCACCTTCGTGCGCTGGAACTGGATCTTCGTCGCACCGCCGTTGTGCATCGACAAGGCAGGCGTGGACGAGGGGATGGAGATCATCAGCAAGGCGGTGAGCATTGCGGATGAGGCGTGCAACTGATTAGCTGATTCGAAGATTAGCGGATTAGCTGATGACGGAAGGTTTGGACACGGGCAGGATATTCGTAACC
>Ga0209063_1000392_pt1 | contig 31650 bp, 31 predicted proteins | sample KloWWTmeKNB19Kit_FD_187177 | JGI IMG/M metagenome (GOLD analysis project Ga0209063, IMG submission 187177) | Active sludge microbial communities from Klosterneuburg, Austria, studying microevolution and ecology of nitrifiers - Klosterneuburg... | ecosystem: Engineered > WWTP > Aerobic digester >... | reverse complement strand
CGAGATCACCAGCACGGTCCACACGAACGGCGGGTTGGTATACATGGATGGCGCGAACATGAATGCGCAAGTAGGTCTCACGAGTCCGGGAGAGATCGGCGCTGATGTGTGCCACCTTAACCTACATAAGACATTTGCCATTCCGCATGGTGGTGGCGGGCCAGGCATGGGTCCCATTTGTGTGAACGATAAGTTGATGCCATTCCTTCCTGGCCATTCATTGATCAAGACCGGAGGCGATCAAGCGGTGAATGCCGTTAGCAGTGCGCCGTGGGGCAGTTCCTTGATCCTACTGATCAGCTACGGCTACATAAAGATGTTGGGCGAAGCAGGATTGGTGGATAGCACCCAGTACGCGATCCTCAATGCGAACTACCTGAAGGCGAAACTGGAAGCGCATTACCCGATCCTCTACACCGGAGAAGAAGGAATGGTGGCACACGAGATGATCCTTGACTGTCGTGGATTTAAGCGCACGGCCGGGATCGAGGTGGAAGACATTGCCAAGCGTTTGATGGACTACGGTTTCCACGCTCCCACGGTCAGTTTCCCTGTGGCTGGCACCTTGATGGTTGAACCTACAGAAAGCGAGACCACTGCGGAATTGGACCGGTTCGTTGACGCCATGATCGCCATCCGAAAGGAAATAGATGAAGTGGAGAATGGGACGGCCGATAAATTGGACAATGTGTTGAAGATGGCGCCTCACACCTGCGAAGAGGTTTGTGGCGACACTTGGGACCATGCGTATGGCCGCGAAAAAGCCGGTTTTCCAGCCGCGGCCAATCGCGATTGGAAATATTGGCCAACCGCGAGCAAGGTGGATAGTGCTTACGGAGATCGCAACCTCGTCTGTACGTGTCCGCCGATCGAAGCATACACGGAAGAGACCGTCTAAGAGATCATGAAGAACAAGGATCGAGTCCTTTTGTTGACCACCCTTCTGTTCTGTGTCCTTTCAGGCGCGGTTCGGGCCCAAACTCCTCCGGGTGCGTGCTTTTATTCGGAAGGCTTTGAAGGAGAGGACGCTTTGGCGGCTTGGGACCTGGGTGGTGATGTAGAGGTGCTCACACCTGCGGGTGCTGGAACAGGTGAATTTGTTCCGGCTTGGCGCATTTCGACAGCTGAAGAAGCGAACATCGATGGATATTTCCCGGTCGTGGACCAACCCGCCGGGAACCGATCTGTTACTGCGAACGATGCTGCTGCCCCGTGCAATTGCAACATGGACAATGTGGTGTTGACCAGCCCGGTATTCGACTTTAGCTCCCGTTCCAACATGGCATTGGAACTAAGGATCTTCAACGAGATGGCCTTTGGTTCCGGATCAGCAATTATCGAAGCCGATCGTGGTGATGACAATTGGGTGTTACTGGACACACTGCCTGTAATGAGCGCCGCGTGGCAGTCCATATTTGTGGACCTTTCAGCCTTCGACACTGAGACCGCGGTACGCATTCGATTCCGGTGGAGCGATGGTGGGGCATGGGCCTCCGGCTTTGCCTTCGATGACCTTTGCATCCGGGAAAGGCTATCGAACGACCTTTCTGTGCTGCGGGCCTACGCGAACGATGCAACCGTTTCTCCTTTCTTTCTGGGTGACCAAAGCTTGCAGTATTATGCCCTACCACTGGAACAAGCTGGCGAACTGACCGTTGCTTCCTGGATCCGCAACTCCGGCATTACCACGCTCCAGAACGTATCGGTATCAGCAACATTGAATTTGGCGGGTTCCGACGTTGGCACCTTCACCTCTACGTTGGATAGCTTGTCGCCGAACGAACAAGTACTGGTGCGGATCCCAACGGGTCATGTACCGGATCAAGTTGGGCAACTTGAAGTGGCATTCGTTGCGACAGCCGATGGTACGGACGAACAATTGGACGACAACACTGGGAGCTATAGCATGCGCATTACCGGAGCCGGTTGGGACAACGGGTACAGTGCAATGGCTGTTGACGATGGCGTGTCGCAGGGCAATTATGGGGATACCAGTGTGTTCGTTCTGGCCAATCGGATGGAACTGCTTGTGCCCGGTTCCCGTGCAGAAGGCATGAGCGTATTGTTGGGGCTCGGAACCAATGCCGGTGAGGTAGTGCGTGCGATACTGTTCGATGAGAACTTCACATTCCTTGATACGGCGATACGACACACCGTTTCGTCATTGGACTTGGACAATGCTTCCGCAGGGCTTCCCTTGTACTTCCCATACACTGACCGTCCTACGCTGGGTTCCGGAGACGTCTTCGTTGGTCTTCAACATTTGCCCACAGACGGATCCGGCCGACTTGAAGTTCAAATGGGTGGCAGCACCACGTTAGGCACCAGTGTGCTTCAACAGGGAACCCTCTTCGACATCACGTACTTGTACAACACCCCATTGATCCGACTGTTCTTGGGTGAAGTTGGCGTAGGGGTCCCAGACCCTGCTCTTGGACCATCCAGCGGAATTCGCGCGTACCCAGTGCCCATGGATGATCACGGCCGGATCGAGTTCGATCTGGTCAACTCGGATACCAAGGCCTACTTCGAGTTGCTGGATGCCGGCGGACGGAAGGTCCTTGAAAAGGACTTGGGCCACATGCATTCAGGTAAACGTTCGTTCCCACTGGATCCCAGCGGTTTGGCCCCTGGAGTGTATATGGTGGTACTCAGGTCCGCAAATACCTTTAGGACGGGAAGGATCCTCATTACCCATTAAGAGGAACACCTGTTCACTCGAACACCGTTCTGTTATGGAACAGGAATACAAGCCTAGTTGCCAAGATAGACCGTCCCCTTTGTGGTTTTGTGAAGAGACCAATGTTGAACATCATATGAAACTCTTACCTTAGTGCGCTCAAACAAGCTCGACAACTAATCAACCCCAACATGAACTTAAGGAACACTACCCTTTCCCTTTTGGCGCTTACCCTAGCGGGAGGCGCGACGGCCCAGCTGGTCGCCCCAAGGAGCCCAATTGGCTTCAGCGCTGCCACCCAACATGTAACGCCACGTGCGCCACGTGCGGAACAAGGAACATCACGACAAGTAGTGCTGTTCTCCGAAGATTTCGCGAACGGCTTTGCCGGGAACAATGACTTTGGTAGCTGGACCACTTCCGGTGCGGATGGTGCAATTTGGAAGTATGACACCTTCGGCCCCACGGGTGCGTATTCTGATCTGGATGAGATCATTGAGTCTGCAACCGTAGCAAATGGTTTTGCGCTGTTCAATTCGGATTCAGCCAACACCGATTTCAGCGTTGATCCTCCTGTTATCGTTGCCACACCAATAGAGTGGGAAGGTTCCTTGGAGTCTCCGGTGATGACACTCCCTCTTAATACAGGACTTGAGATCACTTTCCATCAGGGTTTCCGTTATTGCTGCCAAGATGCACCGGTCTTCTTGGAGGTGAGCACCGATGCAGGTCTTTCATGGCCAACGAGCATCTCGGTAGGCGAAGGTGTTGAAGGCAACGACGCTTTTGACGGCGTTAGTGCGTTCAATATCACCAACGCCCTTGAAGGTAGCGATGGCATGAGCGTGAAGATCCGTTTCCGCCACAGCGCCGATGCAGGTACTTCCCACTACTACTGGCAGGTTGATGATATCAACATCCAGACTTTGGAAGGTTTCGATATGCGCATGGTCTCCGCCAGCCAAAGCTCATTCGTTAATGAAACCGCTGGAACTTATGACTCCTTGGCATATTCTGTCTACCCGTTGAATCAATTGCGCGGGTTGCCATTGAACATGACCGTATTGAACAACGGTGGTGAAACTGAAACGACCGCAGTAGCGACTTTCGAGATCGACCTGGACGGAAACCAAGTGTTGAGCACGGAAATTCCTGTGCCGAACTTCGCTCCAGGTGAGATACGTACGATCTACATTGACCCGAATTATACTCCTTCGGACGTCGGTACGTACACGGTGAATTACTCCATTAGCTCAGACGAGGTGGATCCTACGGACAACAACACGAGCACCTCCACTTTCAAGGTTGATCCTTACGTGTACGGTCGTGACGGCGGAACAGCTGCTTCATTTGAAGATGGTCCAGCGGACGGAAGCGAGTTCGTTTTGGGTAGCGCGTTCTATGTAGGTAACGCAGCGGACATTACAAGCGTTGATGTATTGCTCGGTTCCGCTTCAGATCTCGGCGCTATCATCGTTGGTCAAGTAAGGAACACGGATGCAGACTTCACCGTGGTCGCTACCTCACAGGAAGTGGAAGTGACAGCGGGCATGCTCAATGCAGTGGGTGGTAGCAATTGGACAAATTTGATCTTCGCAAGCCCTTATGCGTTGGATGCCAACACGGACTATCTGATCACCGTTGAGGCTTTTGGTGAAGTGACCTTTGGCCAGAACGGCACAAGCCCTGCACAGACCTCATTCATCCGTTACGGTGTACCTGCCCAGCCACTGGATTGGTATTACACCACAACGACCCCATGTGTTCGTATGAACTTCGACGCTAGCGTGGGTATTGAGGCCAAGGACGTGAGCAGCGGAGTTGGCATGGGCCAGAACCTGCCGAACCCTGCGAATGGCACAACTACCATTCCTTATACACTCGAGAACACAGCACGTGTAACCTTTGAAGTACGCGACATGAGCGGCAAGTTGGTGCTCACCAGCAACGAAGGCATCCGCGCTGCAGGTACCTATCGCTTGAACTTGGACACCAACGTATTGAGCGAAGGTGTATACACCTACACCATGCGTGCAGGTGATGTGAAACAAACCAAGCGTATGACCGTGATCAAGTGATCACTGTTCCACGAACTGAAAAGGGGCTGTCTCGCAAGAGGCGGCCCCTTCTCTTTTGAATGGTGCTCCAAAGACGAATCCGCCTAAGGCTCTCTGTGATGAATCGAAGCCCATTCCAGCTCAATAGAGCAAAGGCACGTTCTCCTTCACTCAAGTGACGCAAATATCGAGACTGGATGAAAGTATGCGGGACGGGTCCCGACTAGCTCCCTTTACCTCTTGCCTGAACTCTTCCCGCGCATGAACTCCTTTGCATTGCGCATTAGGCTACCGGCGAAAATGAATTCGTTCAGGTCCTGGTTGTCGGTATCCAGCAATTCATCGCGTGAGCCGTTCCAAGCCAGCCGTCCACCACTGATGAAAAGGATGTTCTCTCCAATTTCCATCACCGAATTCATGTCGTGTGTGATCACGATCGTGGTGGTGTTGAACTCTTCGGTCAACTCCTTGATCAGGTCGTCGATCAAAATGCTGGTCTGTGGGTCCAAGCCGCTGTTCGGTTCATCCACAAAGAGATACTCCGGGTTCATGGCGATCGCCCTGGCAATTCCGACGCGCTTCTGCATACCTCCGCTCAATTCAGCAGGGAACAGTTTGTCCTTGTCCATAATGTTTACACGCTGCAAGCACGTATGCGCGCGTTCGGCCATTTCAGACTTTGGCATTTCACCGAACATTTGCAACGGGAACATCACGTTCTGGAGCACTGTTAGGCTGTCGAACAATGCCGAACCCTGAAAGAGCATGCCGATACGTTTACGGATATCCCGTTTCTCGTCCACTTCCATGGCGTGGAAGGACTTGCCGTCGTATAGCACCTCTCCTTCCTCGGGTTGATGGAGGCCCACGATGCATTTGGCCAAAACGCTTTTTCCGGAACCGCTCTTCCCAATGATCTGGTTGATGCGGCCTTTGTAGAACTTGGCGTTGATGTCGGTAAGCACCTGGACCTTCCCGAACCGCTTGCTGAGATGCTTGACCTCGATCATATCAACAGCATTTGCGTAAGGGCATAATTGGCGATGAGGATCACCACATCGCTATAGACCACGGCTTTGGTGCTGCTAATGCCAACTTCGCGTGTACCACCCTTCGTGTAATACCCTTGGTACGCGGATACGGTGGCGATAACGAAGGCGAATACGACGGTCTTGATCAAGGCATAGACCACGTGGTAGGGGATGAATCCGGATTGGATCCCTTGCAGATAGTCCACGGAACTGACAATGCCAGTGGCCATTCCGACCAAATAGCCTCCAAAAATGCTGAGGAACATGCTCACGATCACCAAGAAAGGGTTGATCAACACCGTTGCGATGACCTTGGGAAGAATGAGGTAACCGGCTGAATTAACGCCCATTATGTCCAGCGCATCGATCTGTTCGTTCACCCGCATGGAGCCGATCTCCGCAGCGATGTTGGATCCCACCTTCCCAGCTAGGATAAGTGCGATAATGGTAGGGCTGAACTCAAGGATCGTGCTTTGGCGGGTAGCGAAACCCACCACCCACGCCTGGATAAGGGGGCTGTCTATGTTCGTCTTGGTCTGGATGGTGATCACGGCACCCATAAAGAAGGAGAGCAGAGCCACGATACCTAAGCTCTTGATCCCCAGAAGGTCCATCTCTTCCAGCGTGCGGTTCAAATAGATCTTGAACCGCTCTGGCCGGGTAAATGTGGCCTTCAGCAGAATAAAGTACCGACCGATGTGCGCAAGTGTGCCCATTCTTCAGGAATGGCGCGAAATTAGGCCAAGGGATACGAGCACCACCGGATCCAACGTTCGTAGTTTCGCACCCCATGGCGCTGATAAGGTCCATTTCCGTGATATTCCAGCATGCAGCAACGTTGCTGGTAGTAGGCTCGTTGGTTACGGCTTGTGCAAGTCAACCCAAGAAATACCGGAAGAAAAAGGAGTGCGATTGCCCAAAATGGAACCAACTCAAAGCAGATCCCGGAAATTCGGTACGGGCTTGCGGAAATGATCGGCCAAGCACCTATTTTTGCCATCCCCCGATCAAGACCCCGACAATCTCGCCTAACGATCCCTCCTAGTGCCCAACACGCTTGCCATATCCAACGTCGATGCGCTAAAGAAGCATGTGCCTTCTGCGGCTTGGCCTGTTATCGTTAGTTGGCTGCGGCGCAATCCACTGGAGGTAAAGATCGTACGGCCGCGCCAGACCAAATTGGGCGATTACCGAAGTGCGCACGGCAACAAGCCTCACCGGGTGTCAGTGAACAACGACCTGAACAAGTACGCTTTTCTGGTGACCTTGATCCACGAGTTCGCACATTACACGACCTACAAGAACACACGACGTTGGTCCAACCCACATGGTGCTGCTTGGAAAGGTGAGTACGCCAAGTTGATGCGACCCTTCATGACACGATCGGTGTTCCCGGCGGACGTGTTGCATGCCATGAAGCACCACCTGCATGATGCTCCCGCCAGCAGCTGCACGGACAAGGGCCTAATGCGGGTGCTCCGGAACTACGACCGTGACCCTCGCCAGTTGTTGGAGGATCTTCCGGATCGCTCCATTTTCCGGTTCCATGAACGTGTATTCGTCAAGGGGCCACAGTTGCGGAAACGCTTCAAGTGCCAGTGCTTGAACGACCGTCGTAATTACATTATTGACCCCTTGGCCGAAGTGCATGTGCATGGCCCTATGGTGGTCCGGAAGGCCTCTTGAGCCTTCGCCTCTCCCATGACCAACCCGAACACGTACTGCGTTATCATGGCCGGTGGTGTTGGCAGCCGCTTCTGGCCCATGAGCCGAAGTGCCCATCCGAAGCAATTCTTGGATTTTCTAGGCACCGGGCGCACCTTGTTGCAACAGACCTACGATCGGTTCTTGGCCATATGCCCTGCGGAGAACATCTTGATCGTGACCAATGATCGGTACACCGAGTTGGTAAAGGAACAATTACCGGACATCAAAGATGCCCAAGTATTGACCGAACCCTTCCGCCGGAACACGGCACCTTGTGTTGCTTACGCAAGTCAGGTGATCGCTGCACGTAACCAGGATGCCTTCATGATCGTGGCCCCGAGCGATCATCTTGTGCTGAAGGAAGAAGCATTCCAACGAACGATCGAGCTGGCCTTGCAACAAGCAGGCGGCACGGATTGCTTGGTTACGCTGGGCATGATGCCCAACCGGCCGGATACGGGTTACGGGTACATCCAGTTCGAAGAGAATGATGGAGCCCTGCATCCGAAGGTGAAAAAGGTAAAGACCTTCACGGAGAAGCCGGACCACGAAACCGCTGTTCGATTCTTGGAAAGTGGCGATTTTCTTTGGAATGCCGGCATCTTCATCTGGAGCGTTGCCAGCATTCGAAAGGCCTTTGCAGAACACCTCCCTGAAATGGATGCCACGTTCAACGCGGGGGCCAATATCTACGGTACTGCGGCTGAAGCTGATTTCATACAAGGGTGCTATGCCGATTGCCAGAATGTGAGCATCGATTATGGCATAATGGAAAAGGCCAAGAACGTTTACACGGTGGTAAGCGAGTTCGGGTGGAGCGACTTGGGCACTTGGGGCAGCTTGTATACCCATTTGCCGAAGGACACGAACGACAACGCCTACATAGGCCACGAAGTGAAATTGTACGATTGTGCACGCAATGTCGTTCACGCCAACGACGGCAGGCTTTTGGTGCTCCAAGGCCTTGAGGATTTTATCGTAGTAAGCACCAAGGATGCGTTGCTCGTTTGCCGAAAGCAGGATGAACAGCAGATCAAACAGTATGTGAACGACCTCACTGCTGAGAGTGGTGATCGCTACGTTTGAGGTAGCCGAGAGCGAGTCATTCGCTCCGCTTGTGGAACAGTCCTTAAGATGGCGGTCCCAAGCTAATTACGGCTTTACAGCCAGGTGCCATTCCCCGTACCTTCGCACCGCATCGCCCACAGGGGCAGGCTGATAGACCCCCGTGGCGGAATTTGAACTCATTACCACAAAGCAGGCGCTGATCGCCTGCATGGAACGGCTTGCTCCGGAGAAAGTCGTGGCCCTTGATACGGAGGCTTCCAGTTTCCACCGGTTCAAGGAACGCGTTTGTTTGGTGCAATTGAGCACCAGAGGTCAAACGTTCTTGATAGATCCCATGGCAGTGCCGGACTTGGCCCCTTTGGGTAAGCTATTGGCCGATCCGGGTATGGAGATCGTGATCCACGATGCGGACTACGATCTACGAATGCTGGCGAAACACCACGGGATCAGGGTGGAGAACGTGTTCGATACGTTGGTTGCCGCAGAATTGGTGAACGAACCGGAGATCGGTCTGGCCGCCTTGCTTGGCAAATACCAAGGGCTGGTGATCGACAAGAAATTCCAAAAGGCGGACTGGAGCAAACGCCCATTGCCGGCACCCATGCTGGACTACGCAGCCGGCGACACCTCGCATTTGATCGCGTTACGTGATATCCTGGAAGAAAAGTTGCAGCAAAAGAAGCGTTTGAGTTGGGCCCAGGAAGAGTTCGCCTTGTTGCCGAACATGCCTTTCAGCCAAGCGGCGAATGAAGAACCCGGGTTTCTGCGCATGAAAGGAGCAAAGTCGCTGAAGCCCGATCAACTGGCGGTCCTGCGCGAATTGCACGTTTGGCGTGACCAGATCGCAGAACAGCAGGATCGTGCCGCCTTTATGGTCTTAGGGAACGATGTGCTACTGGCTTTGGCGAAGGAACCACCGAATGGGATAGAGGAGGTCGGTGCCTTAAAGGGCGTGAATGAGAGGATCATCGAGCGCTATGGCAAGCAAGTAATGATGGCCATCAAGCGTGGGCAGGACTTACCCAAAGAGCAATGGCCACGCACCGAACGTCCAAAACGGTGGAACCGTGACAACGACTATGAGGAACGGTTCAAACGGTTGAAACAGGTACGCGAAGAATTGACCTCAGCACATGACCTTCGGCCTGGGATCGTTGCAGCGAACCAGTTACTGGCTGATATTGCCCGCACACTTCCAGGGGACATTGCGGCTTTGGGAGCCCTCCCGGGAATGCGGAAGTACCAAGTGGAGAACTTCGGTGCGGCTTTGCTGAAAGTCCTGTGATCAGGCCAAGTGAATTACTCGGTGATGATGGTCACCATCTCCCCTGTTCAGCTCTGGTACTTTTGTGCTCAAATGGCACTTGGGATATTCTTCAATCTATCGTTCCGTTGCGTTGACCTGCTTCCCTGAATGATGGAGGTGGCAGGTTACCTCGGTGCGGTCCTCATGGGAATTTCCCTAGGCCTTTTCGGCGGTGGAGGTTCCATACTCTCTGTGCCGATCCTTGTCTATCTCTTCGGCCTTGATGCAATTTCCGCAACGGGCTTGTCTCTTTTCATTGTAGGCACAACAAGTGCAGCGGGATTGACCAACTACCACCGGCAAGGGAACATTGAATGGCGCACTGCAGCGCTTTTCGGCGGCGCTTCCTTGTTGAGCGTATTTGCCACGCGTCGTTGGTTGATGCCGGCTTTGCCCGATCCGCTTTTCCACATGGGGGAGCTTACTGTGCCCAAGGACACTGCGATCCTCGGACTGTTTGCGGTGGTCATGGTACTTGCGGCCTGGTCCATGTTACGCAAACGCAAGGCCGTTCCAACCAAGGACGCAGGAAAAGACCAATTGCTTCCTCTACTATTGATCGGCTTGGCAGTCGGTGTATTGACGGGCCTGCTTGGTGCGGGCGGCGGATTTGTGATCGTGCCTGCCTTGGTGGTGATCGCTGGTGTTGAAATGAAAAAGGCCGTGGGCACATCGTTGCTGATCATCTCCGCAAACGCTTTCATCGGATTTCTTGGTGACCGCCAAGTACACCTGATCGATCACGCTCCCTTGCTTTTTATGTTCATTGCCTTGGCGATCGGAGGAATTTTTGTAGGTGGCCTTTTGGCCAAACGGATCGACGGGAACAGACTGCGCCCCGCATTCGGTTGGTTCATACTCACCATGGGAGCCTACATCATAATTCGCGAACTTTATACCCTCTCGTAAGTGCGCCAAATAGCGCCCCACTTTCTCTTGGCCAATAAAGAAGAAAAATGAAAATAGAACAGATCTACACCGGCTGCCTTGCACAAGGAGCCTATTACGTCGAGAGCAATGGCGAAGCCGCCGTGATCGACCCATTGCGTGAATCACAACCCTACATCGACCGTGCTGAAAAGAGCGGAGCGCAGATCAAATTCGTTCTGGAGACGCACTTTCACGCGGACTTCGTGAGCGGCCACGTCGACCTTGCGAAGCGCACCGGTGCGACCATCATCTACGGACCCAATGCCGAACCTGATTTCACCGCACACATTGCTAAGGACGAGGAGGAACTGAAGATCGGCAATGTCACCATCAGGGTGTTACACACGCCGGGACATACCATGGAAAGCACCACGTATTTGTTATTGGACGAGGGCGGAAAACCGCACTGCATCTTCAGTGGGGACACGCTCTTCATCGGCGATGTGGGCCGCCCGGACCTGGCACAGAAAATGGGCAGCCTCACAATGGAAGACTTGGCCGGGCACCTCTATGATTCCCTGCACACGAAGATCATGACATTGCCCGATGATGTGATCGTGTATCCGGCGCACGGGGCAGGAAGCGCCTGTGGCAAGAACATGAGCAAAGAGACCTTCGATACACTTGGTCACCAGAAGGAAGTGAATTACGCATTGAAAGCGGCGACCAAAGAACAGTTCATCAAGGAGGTCACCGACGGGATCTTGCCGCCACCGGCCTACTTCCCACAGAACGTTGCCATGAACAAGGGCGCTATCCCCAGCTTGGAAACGGTCAAGGAAAAGGGCATGCGCGCATTGACCCCAGACCAAGTGGAACTGATCGCGGAGAGCGAAGGTGCTCTGGTGCTGGACACACGTGCGCCACAGACCTTCAAGGACGGATTTGTACCACGCAGCATAAACATTGGATTGAAGGGCGATTTTGCTCCGTGGGTAGGAGCTATGATCCCCGATGTGAAGCATCCGCTGATCGTAGTGACCGATGAAGGGAGTGAGGACGAGACGGTGACGCGGTTGGCTCGCGTGGGTTATGACAATGTGTTCGGTTTTCTGAAGGGTGGCATTGTTGCATGGAAGGAGGCCGGTCGCGAAGTGGATTCGATCGAAAGCATTTCTGCGGAAGAGTTCGCGAAGCGAATGAAGTCCGATACGTTGAACGTTTTCGATGTGCGCAAGCCGGGAGAATGGGATGCTGAACACCTCGAGCATGCACAGCATGCATCACTTCAGTTCCTCAACGACCACTTGGCTGAATTCAGTAAGGATCAGACGAACTACATCCATTGCGCCGGTGGATATCGCAGCATGATCGCCTCCTCCGTGTTGAAATCGCGCGGTATCCATAACGTGGTGGACGTGGCTGGTGGATTTGCGGCGATCAAGAACACCGATCTTCCCACGACGGAATTCGTGTGCCCGACCACGCTCAGAAAATGAAACGATCGGACGATCAGTACAATGAGACCCCATGGCAATTGGATCGATCCAATTGTGCAGCGTTCCATTGAGGCATAAATTCAATTGGCGGATCATCCAATGGTCTGATCGTCCGATCCAAGATCCCTATGCTCGAATTCCTTAAACAACCTTGGCCCTGGTACGTAGGTGGTGCACTGATCGGGCTCACTGTACCCATCCTCCTGATCCTCGGCAACAAGACCTTTGGGATCAGTAGCTCCTTGCGACATCTCTGCGCGGCATGCCTGCCGGCGAAGATCCCTTACTTCATGTACGACTGGAAAAAGGAGGCTTGGAACTTGTTCTTCGTTGCCGGAGTATTGGGTGGTGCGATGCTGGCTGCCAATTTCCTAAGCGACCCCAACCCTTTGGTCGTTGCGGAAAGCACGAAAACCTATTTGGCCGAAAAAGGGATCACCGACACTTCTGCACTTCTCCCCGCAGAGATCTTCGCATGGGAGAACGTGCTCTCACTTCGGGGGTTCTTCTTCTTTGTGGTGGGTGGTTTCTGTGTGGGATTCGGTACACGCTATGCGGGCGGCTGCACCAGTGGTCATGCGATCATGGGCCTTAGCAACCTGCAATGGCCGAGCTTGATCGCGACGATGAGCTTCATGGTGGGTGGGGTCGTGATGACGTGGTTCATCCTTCCATATCTCCTTACACTTTGATCATGAAGGACGCGAAAACACCGGATCCACCGGTTGATCCGGACTTTGAACAGCGCTCACTGGATGCCGTATGCGTGAACGAGTCGCAGCTTCAGCATCCGTGGTGGCACAATCTGAAGTACACGGCGTGGGGCCTGATGTTCGGTGTGGTCTTCGTGAAGACCGAGATCATCAGTTGGTTCCGGATCCAGGAGATGTTCCGCTTCGAGAGCTTCCACATGTACGGTGTCATCGGCACGGCCGTTTTGGTAGGAGCGATGAGTGTCATCCTCATCAAACGCCTCAAGGCAAGAACGATGCACGGTGAAACGATCGTGATACATCCGAAGGAATTCAACAAGGGGCAGATCTACGGCGGACTGATCTTCGGCTTGGGCTGGGCCATCACGGGAGCTTGTCCTGGGCCGCTCTTTGCCCAGATGGGTGCGGGTTTCGGCGCCATCTCCATCACCTTCCTGTTCGCCGTTGTCGGCACATGGGTATATGGATTGATCCGGGAACGACTTCCGCACTGAGCGGTGTATCGTAACCCTTTCGACCGAACTATTGGAAAAACGAACGGCTCCTTTCGGAGCCGTTCGCCTTCGTCCGGAGCAAAGTCACACTAGTTCCAGTTCCTTTTTGGCGAGGTAGAAGTCGATCAACTCGATGCCCTTCTCATTCAACCGGGCATCCAGGTCCTTCAACGTTTTCGGTGGAGGCAGGATCACCTTGTCCCCTTTCTCCCAATTCATGGGCATTGCACAGCCATTGGCATCAACGGTTTGCATCGCTTCCAAGACGCGTTTGATCTCGGCCATGTTACGTCCAACATTCAACGGGTAATACATGATCAGTCGAATGATGCCCTTGGGATCGATGAAGAACACTGCCCGCACCGCAGCTGTGCTACTGGCATTGTCATGTAGCATTCCGTACAGGTGCGCCACTTTCATATCGATGTCGGCAATGATCGGGAAATCCATGAAAATGCCGGTCTTCTCCCTGACGTTCTGCACCCAAGCCACATGACTATGGATACTGTCGATGCTCTCCCCGATGAGCTTCGTGTTCCGTTCTGCGAACCACATCTTCTCTTGGGCAAAACCAGAAAGTTCCGTGGTGCAGACGGGGGTGAAATCGGCAGGATGTGAGAAAAGAATCGTCCAGCTATCCTTGATGTATTCGCTGAACTTCAATGGTCCGGTGGTGGTAAGCGCTTCGAAATCCGGGGCTTGATCTCCGATGCGCGGCATGTTCGTTTGTTCCATTCTCTTGTATCGGTTTGTATCCAACAAAGGAAGTACCCTTACCGCGGAACCGCAGTGACATTCGTCACATCCCACTCGCGCCTAGTGTGATGATCATCACGTGCTCTGGCCGTTGGAGTTCTGACCTTTGCACCACAAACAACGAATCGATGATACCGAACATGGGAAGTATGGATCGCACGATCCGCATATTGGCAGCAGTGGCTATCGCGGCCTTGTACTTCGCGAATGTGATCACGGGCACATTGGGGGTCGTGCTGCTCATCATAGCCGCGGTCTTTCTCATTACCGGCTTCGTGAGTTTTTGCCCGTTGTATGCCCCTTTCAAGTTCAGCACACGCAAGAAATGAAGCGAGGCGTTTGGATCACGGGGATCGGCATTGGTATTGGCGCCTTATTGGGCTGGTACTATTGGAGCCAATGGGGCTGCACCACGGGTTGCGGGATCACCAGCAGTCCGGTGAACAGTTCACTGTACGGAGCCCTCATGGGTGGCTTGGTCATGAACCTGTTCAAGAAGGAGGAGAAACAACAAACCAAAACAACCAATAACTGAATGCTGCGCACACTTTTCGGAATGGGTCCCAAAGTGGACCTGAAGGAACTCAAGGCCAACGGTGCCATGATCTTGGACGTTCGTACCAAGGAGGAATTCGCATCGGGCCACGTCAAAGGGTCGGTGAACATTCCACTGGACAAGCTACAGAAGGAAATGCACAAGCTGCCCAAGGGGAAACCCGTGATCGCCTGTTGCCTTAGTGGAGGTCGCAGCGGCAGCGCTGTATCCATGCTGAAGGCTGAAGGCATCGACGCATACAATGGGGGTGGCTGGGCCAGTTTGAACAGCGTTCTCAAAGGCTGATGCACGCATTGGCCAAAAATTGGACGCTTGTGCGCGTGATCCGATTGGTTCTCGCTTGCGCGTTCTTGGCCGCCGGCATCGCCAATGGCGATACCATCGCGTTCGTGGCCGCGGCGATACTCGGTGTCCAGGCCATTTTCAACGTGGGTTGTGCAGGGAATTCCTGCGCCGCGGCCCAGATAGAAAATAGAGCGGTATCCGGTGCGGATAAGAAAATCACCTACGAAGAAGTAACCTGAGCCATGGCAACCACATTCAAAGACCTGATCAATAGTGAAAAGCCGGTGTTGGTCGACTTCTTCGCCGAATGGTGTGGCCCATGCAAAATGATGAAGCCCATTTTGGACGAATTCAAGGCACAGGTCGGCGACAAGGCTGTTGTGATAAAGGTGGACGTGGACAAGAACCCGGCAGCTGCGCAGGCCTACAATGTGCGCGGTGTGCCCACCTTGGCGATCTTCAAAAAGGGCCAAGTGGTTTGGCGGAAGTCCGGTGTAATGTCAGCGTCACAATTGAACGAAGCACTGCTCCCGTTCCTATGAGGGCGGGTTCCAAGCGGCACTGACGTGTACCTCCAGAGAGCCCCTTGCGATCGTCACTCGACCATCGTGTTGTAGTTGGTGCAACAAACGAGTGATCACTTCGCGCGGGGAATTCAACTCATGTGCTATGTCTTGGTGCGTAGCCTTGATCACATGGCTTCCTGTCGCTTGGACCCGCTTCACCAGATAATCCCACAGTTGTTCATCCAGTTTCCGGAAGGCGACAACCTCGATCGTTTCGAGTAGTTCCCCGAAACGTTGGGCTTGTGTCTCACCCACAAAGTGGCGCCATTCAGGGTGGACCATCCATTCCTCAGCGAAGCGCACTGGCACCATCAATAGATCAGCATCTTCCTCCACGATGGCCATTACATTGCTTGTCTTCTTGCTCACACAACAAGTCAGCGACATGGCGCAAGTTTCGCCGGGCATGATGTGGTAGAGGAATCGCTCACGCCCTTCGCCGTCCTGTGCAAGGATGCGTAAACTACCTTTCTCCACAATTGGTACGTGGGTGATAGGGTCGCCAACACGCATCAATGTGTGACCTGCAGGAAATGACTTTCGCACTACCTCTCGGTCGAATTCAGCTTTAAGGATGGGATCAATGAACATGGTGGCAATTTACCCCGATCACCCCCCACTCACCATCAAACTAGGATCCACCCACTTGTCGAAGTCCTCGGCGCTGACGTAGCCCAATGTGAGCGCGGCCTGCTTCAGGGTGGTACCTTCCATGTGCGCCTTCTTTGCGATCTCTGCGCTCTTGTAGTAGCCGATGTGCGTGTTGAGTGCGGTAACGAGCATGAGCGAATTCTCAAGATGCCGCTGTAACACGGGTTTGTTGGGAAGAAGTCCTTCAGCACAATGGTCGTTGAAACTGACACAAGCATCACCGAGCAATCGCGCGCTTTCGAGAACGTTCGCCGCGATCACTGGTTTGAACACGTTCAGTTCGAACTGGCCCTGCATGCCGCCGACGCTCACCGTCACATCATTGCCGATCACCTGTGCGCACACCATGGTGAGGGCCTCGGGTTGCGTGGGATTCACTTTGCCAGGCATAATGGAAGAGCCGGGTTCGTTATCCGGAATGATCAATTCGCCGATGCCACTACGAGGACCGCTACTGAGCATACGGATGTCATTACCGATCTTGTTCAGTGACACAGCCAACCGCTTGAAGGAACCGCTTAGCTCCACCATCGCATCATGCGCTGCTAGGGCCTCAAATTTGTTCGGTGCGGTAACGAAGGGCAAGCCGGTAAGTTCTGCGATCTTCTTCGCAACGAGCACACTGTAGCCCTTCGGTGCATTGAGGCCGGTGCCCACGGCGGTGCCGCCCAATGCAAGTTCGCGGATCATTCCCAGCGCATTTTCAACCGCGCGGATGCCGTTGTCGAGCTGCTGCACATACCCGCTGATCTCCTGGCCCAACGTAAGCGGCGTGGCATCCATGAAGTGTGTGCGGCCGGTCTTCACGATGTCCTTGAAGTCGTTGCTCTTTTGGGCAAGTGTATCCCGGAGCTTCTTCACTCCGGGCAGCGTGATCTTTGCGGCGGCAGTGTATGCCGCGATGTGCATTGCGGTCGGGAACGTGTCGTTGCTGCTCTGGCTCTTGTTCACATCGTCGTTCGGGTTCAGCACCTTCTCTTCATCAGTGAGCTTGCCTCCGTTCAGGACGTGCGCGCGGTACGCCACCACCTCGTTCACGTTCATGTTGCTTTGCGTGCCGCTGCCTGTCTGCCAGATCACCAACGGGAATTGGTCGTCCAATGCACCTGTGAGGATCTCGTCGCAAACCTTGCCGATGAGGTCGCACTTCTCCTGCGGAAGTTTGCCCAGTTCCAAATTCGCCAATGCTGCTGCCTTCTTCAGGTAGGCAAATGCGTGGATGATCTCGATGGGCATGCTGGCGGGCGGCCCGATCTTGAAGTTGTTCCGGCTGCGTTCGGTCTGTGCGCCCCAGTATTTATCGGCGGGGACCTTCACCTCGCCCATAGTATCCTTTTCTATGCGGTAGTTCATTCTTCTTTGGTTGGGGCCGGATATATCCGGCCCGTACTATTATCTATTGGGTCGAGGCATGCCTCGACCGTGCTGCTATCCTTCGATCAGATCCTGTATGTTATCCATTGGCCGTCCGATCACGGCTTTATGTCCCTTCACCACGATGGGTCGTTCGATCAGTTGCGGGTTCTCGTGCATCACGCGAACCCACTCGTGTTCGTTGAAACGGTACTTCGCGAATTTCTTCTTGAACAGTGGTTCCTTCTTCCTCAATAGGTCCTCCGCCTTCACGCCCAACTTCATGATCAGCATTTCCAGCTGTCGTTCGGTCATGGGGTCCTTCAGGTAATGGACCACCTTCGGCTTGATGCCATGCTCTTCCAGCAACGCCAACGCTTCACGGCTTTTGCTACAGGATGCGTTATGGTAGATCGTGTAATTGGGCATTGTTCTAGTTCAACGCGGGCAACGGGCTTGTCGGTCGAGGCATGGCTCGACGCTACAGGCTCTGTCCGTGTTTCATCAAGTACGCTTTCAGGAACTCGTCGATGTATCCGTTCAGCACATCATCCACACTGCTGGTCTCGTATTCTGTGCGCACGTCCTTCACCAATTTGTAGGGCTGTAGCACGTAGTTGCGTATCTGGCTTCCCCACTCGATCTTCTTCTTACCAGCCTCGATCGCGCTGCGTTTCGTACGACGTCGTTCGAGTTCGGCCTCGTACAATTGGCTCTTCAAAAGTTGAAGTGCTTTGGTCTTGTTGTCGAGCTGGCTGCGGGTCTCGGTGTTCTCGATGATGATCCCGGTGGGCGCGTGTCGCAATCGGACACCGGTCTCCACCTTGTTCACGTTCTGGCCACCAGCACCGCCGCTACGGAAAGTATCCCAGGAGATATCCGCCGGATTGATGTCGATATCGATGCTCTCATCAACCAACGGGAATACGTACACGCTCACGAAGCTCGTGTGGCGCCTTGCCTGGCTATCGAATGGACTGATCCGCACCAACCGATGCACCCCGTTCTCACCTTTTAGCATGCCGAAGGCGAACTCGCCATCGATCTCGATCGTGGCTTGTTTGATGCCTGCAGCTTCACCGTCCTGGTAGTCGAGCACCCGCACCGAGTATCCGTTCTTATCGGCCCACATGCGGTACATGCGCAGCAGCATCATTGCCCAATCGTTGCTCTCGGTACCACCTGCCCCACTGGTGATCTGCACCACGGCGCTCAATGGATCCTCCTCGGCACTGAGCATATTCTTGAACTCCAGTTCCTCCAATGCATCCGACCCCTTCTTGAACTGGGCTTCCAATTCCTCTTCGGGCACATCCTTCGCCTTGAAGAACTCGAACACCACGCCGAGATCGTCCACCTCGCGTTTCACGTTTTCGTACAGGCCCACCCAGCGCTTCAGTTCGCGGATCTTGTGCATCACCTGCTGGGCCTTCTTCTGATCATTCCAGAAATCGGGATCCAAGGTGTATTTCTCCTCTTCGAGGATGCGCCCACGTTTATCCTCGATCTCCAAATAGCCTTTCAGCGCATCCAGTCGGGTATTGAGGTCGTCGATCTTGTCGATGGTGATCATTGGCGTGCCCTTGGGGCGGCGATCTTGGGGCGGCAAAAGTAAGTGGCCCGGGCGGAGGAAAGAAGGCCACGGGACTTTAGCCCTATTCGCCTTGCACGTTCACGCGTCCACCAACGACTTCAGCGCACGCTCGACCTGATCCATGGAATAGCCCTTTCCCAGAAAATAGCGCACCAATTTTCCTCTCCGGATGAATGGGTCCGTATCCATTGAACGATCAGCGCGTTTGCGGATGGCATCCAGCAAAACTTGTTCGTACTCGTCGTTGTCGATCGCCTTGAGTCCAAGGGTGATGCAGGGACCGCTCACTCTTCTCATTTTCAACGCCGCTTCGATCTTCCTTCTCCCCCACCCTTTCTGTCGGAATTTGCTCACCGCGAAATGCTCCGCGAACCGCGCTTCGTTCAAGTATCCTTCGCCGATAAGTTGTGCAATTGCACTTTCCACCTCCCCCTGATGCGCGCCCCATGCGTAGAGTTTGTCGCGCACTTCTTGCTGTGCCCTTTCTTGTCGCGCACAGTAGTTGCGGGCTTTGGGGAGTATGGCGGGATCCATTGGTCGGTCTGCTCGGCGAAGATGGTGGATCAAAAGGTCATTTAGGCAATTGAATGGACCTCAGAAGTGATCCGATCAGTGATCAACGAACGACCGCGACGACCTCTACAACCCAACGCTTAGTTTTGGATCCTAGGATCCGTAATGGGTAGAGCGTGTACCACCATCCTTCGAACGGTCATGGCCATGGATCGGGATGCCTTTGCACATTCGATCCTCACATTGGCTGTTGGAGTACTTGTAGCTACAACTCCCCTTTATCCGCAAGGAGGTCCTGAGATCACGATCGTTGCGATCAAAGCCCAACTTGATCGCGCACAAGAACTCATTGCGAATGATCCGGATTCCGCATTGTTGCTCGCGTTGGAAGTGAACAAGCAGCTCGAACAATTGAACACTGAAGAGAAAGCGCGCGCCCTGATGGTATTGGGAGACGTGTATGCCGCCACCGGTGAAATGCCGACCGCCTTGGGTACGTACCAACGGGCGCAATTACTGATCGACGATGGCTTGGAAGAGCAAGCGACCAATGCACCTCTGATCCTGGCCAATGCGGATCTTCAACTGAAGATCGGCACCTTGTACTTCGACCTGCACGAATTTGACAAGAGCATTGCACGCTCCAACGAAGCGTTGCGGATCTTGGACATGGCGAGTGAGGCCCTGCCCATGGATGAACTGAACATCCGAAAGGTCCGCGCATTCAACAACATCGCCGGTGTTTATATCCACCGTGCGGACTATGCCACCGCACTGCCGTATTTCCAACAAGCCGCGGAGATGAACCGGTCGTTGAACAACTCGCGCAATGAAAGCGCTTTGAACAACAACATTGGCATTTGCTATATGGAAATGGGTCGCCACGAAAAGGCCGATGAGTATTTCCTCCGGTCGCTCTCCGTGCGCAAACAAGGCGACGACCTTCGTGGACAAGCACAGGTCTTGAACAACTTGGGGAAGAACCAGGCCTTGATCGGGAACTTCCAAACGGCACGTGGTCAATTCGACCAAGCCCTGGCAATTGGCCGAGAGATCGGGAACCAGGGTTCCATGGCCATTTCCTTGGAGTCGTTGGCCCTGTTGTATGATACGTTGGGCGAGTACAAGGCGGCCCTAAGTGCCACTCGGCAGTTCACGGCATTGAAGGACAGCTTGAACAGTGCGGATAGCCGGATGACCATCGCTAGGATGGAGAATGAGTTCCGTCGCGACAAGGAGAAGAAAATTTCCGAGGTGGAGGCCAAGCGCCAAGCTGCGGAGAACGCCCGACAACGCACCTGGAAATTCGCATTGGCGATCGCACTGGTGTCGACGCTGCTTATCGCCTTCCTGCTCATAACGGTCATGCGCGGCCGTATGCGGAACAGTCTTTTGGAACAAGAGAAACTGCAGCTCGAAAGCGAAACCCTGAAGGCAAAGCAGACCAACTTGCAAGAGAGCTTGGAATTCAAGGACCGCGAGCTCACTGCCAATGCTTTGTTCCTACTGAAGAAGAACGAGCTGATCGCCCACATTGCTGACCGGCTATTGAAGGCGAAATCGACCTTCCGACAGGAGAACCAAAAGATCGTGCAGGACATCGTTCACGACCTGCAGGCCAGCCAAGATGAACACAACTGGAAAGAGTTCGAGGTGCATTTCACCCGGGTCCATTCCACCTTCTATCAAACTCTTCAAGAGCGCTTCCCATCCCTCTCTCCCAACGAGCGGAAGCTTTGTGCATTCCTGCGGCTCAACATGTCCACCAAGGACATTTCAGCGATCACCCAGCAGAGCTTGAACAGCATCACCGTTGCCCGTTCGCGGTTGCGAAAGAAGCTCCAGATCGAAGGCGAGGACCTTCAATTGGTCGACTTTCTGCTCTCCATTTAGCCCGCGTAAGGCATTTTAGCAAAGTCTTAATTATCAGACGATTGCCTGAGAATGTAAGGGGAATGTAAGGTCCTTTTTCGGTGTCGTATGGGTCGTGTAAGGTCCTTCCAAAAGCGTGTGCTGTTGATGTAAGGTCAGTTTCGTTGCTGAACGGAAATTCCATGTTCACCTTCGCCGTCTCAACACTGAACAACGTGATCACGCCAGACAAAGAACCCATTTCAACGGACGAGCTCGAACGGTTGGAAAAGCTCCATCAGAAAATGAAGGAAGAGACCGAAGCATGGCACAAACTTTTGGAGAACCTCGGCAAACTGAGGACCAAGCAGAACGAAAACCCAGAACCCAAAACTTCACACGAATGAAAGCCAAACTATACGCCTACCTACCCATCCTATTCCTTTCTTGGTCAACTACCACGGTACAGGCACAGCCGGGTACGCTCGACCCAACGTTCAATGGTTCGGGCTACTCGGTAAATCCGGTGAGTGATCTGGATGCAGCGCAAAAGATCCTTGTACAGGATGATCAAAAAGTCCTCCTTATCGGCATGAGCTTCGATGCCAACTACACTGCTCGTGCCTATGTTTTACGCTATCTGCCCGACGGTACACCGGATACGGGTTTCGGCATCAACGGCGTATTCAGCTATCAATTGGACAATGAAGCCGACATCTACTCTGCCGTCCTGACCGCAGACGGGAAGATCCTCCTGGCTGGCGCCACGACCGATTACCAAACCTACCGGTTATTGCTGATCCAACTGAACACGGATGGTACGTTGGATAATTCATTCGGCACGGCTGGTGTGGCCGTTCAACGCGTAAGTGAAGTGGCGCTCAATGCAGAGGACATTGGCTACGATGTCGCACTGGATGCTGAGCAGAACATCTTGGTAAGCGGGAGCTCCACCGATACGAACTATGTACGCCGACCCATCGTTGTGCGATTCACTCCATCCGGAGAGCTCGACACCACGTTCGGTGTTGACGGGGTCGCGACCATCCCAGTGTTGGAGGTGGGCGGAAACTCCTTCCAAGGTGTAGCTGTACAACCGGACGGCAAGATCGTGGCCTCGGGATACTTCGCAAATACGGAACTGTGGTATGTAATGCTCTTGGTGCGCTTTGACACTAACGGGGTCCTGGACCCCACATTCGGAGATGCCGGTATCGTGAAATTCAACTATGGAAATGTGGACGATGAAGGAGAGGACCTCGTCCTGATGCCGGATGGTTCCATCCTGGTTTGCGGTGTAACCGTTACACAAACCTACAACTACAGCGCGTTGCTCGCTAAGTTCACACCAACAGGAGACCTGGACAGCACTTTCGGTACTGCGGGAACGGTGAAAGAAGACCTGGGCATGTTCGATTTCGCATCCAACGTATCGCTGATGTCTGATGGGACGATCATCATGGCAGGTTCTTCCGGTGTAGGCCCTCCGAACGGCTTCGACATGGCCGTGTGGAAATACGTGGCTGACGGATCACGTGATATCACTTTCGGGACCGATGGTGTTGCACAGCATCAGTTGGACGGCTACTACGCCATGATCAACGCCATGGAAGTACAGGCCGATGGGAAGATCCTCATTGGTGGACAGGCACGGACCTTTACGAACCAGAACTACTTCTTCGTTGCACGTCTGGAGAACGATGTGGTCAGCGCTGTTGTTGAACGGTCCGAACTTACCGAAGCCACCGCCTTTCCTAATCCTTCAACCGCAGGCACGGCAGTTACTGTACAATTCCAAGGTCCAATCCACCACGATGCGCGGATCGACCTCTACGCTGCTGATGGTCGATTGTCAGGTACGTACGCGGCCAAGCAACTCCAACGCACGGCACAGGGCATCATCGTACCGTTGGCAGCCTCGCTCAACACCGGTATTTATCGGATGACCTTCCAGCAAACCGGCACTCACTTCACTTCCAATTTGGTGATCACCCAATAGAACCAAACACCATGAAAATCGTTTACCTCTCGTTTGTTTTCGCCTTGCTGGCAGCGGTCACCTCTGCGCAATTCGATGCGACCATAACTGTTACGGACCTCAGCACTGGCCTGCCATTACAGGACGCAGAAGTGGTCTTTGACGGAAATTTCCGAACCACCGATGCTGCTGGTATGGCAGTATTCACGGACCTGATCGACTTCGACTACTCCTATACCGTTTCGAAAGGCTGTTACATTTCAAATTCCGGCATGCTTACGATAGCAGGCGCCGACAACAGCGATGCGATCGCTTTGGAGCCAAGTACAAGCAACGCCGTGTTCTTCTTCGTCGGTTCGCCACTTACAATTCCTGGTGCAACAGTGACCTTGACCGATGGTGCCGACTACAACGAGACACTGGAGACGGGTGCCCCGTTCGGTGACCTCTTCGAGAACGTACCCTTCGGTGAGTACAGCTACTCCATCAGTATTCCTTGCTATGAGCCAGTGAGCGGGAACGTAACGGTGGATTGCACCGGCAACGGTGATGGCATCGCGGTGTTCGTGGAGCCGGTTGCATTGACCGCCAACGCCGTGTTCTTCTTCGTCGGTTCGCCACTTACAATTCCTGGTGCAACAGTGACCTTGACCGATGGTGCCGACTACAACGAGACACTGGAGACGGGTGCCCCGTTCGGTGACCTCTTCGAGAACGTACCCTTCGGTGAGTACAGCTACTCCATCAGTATTCCTTGCTATGAGCCAGTGAGCGGGAACGTAACGGTGGATTGCACCGGCAACGGTGATGGCATCGCGGTGTTCGTGGAGCCGGTTGCATTGACCGCCAACGCCGTATTCTTCTTCGTTGGTTCGCCATTGACCATCCCCGGAGCCATGGTAACATTAACGGATGGCGCCGACTACAACGAGACACTTGAGACGGGTGCCCCGTTCGGTGACCTCTTTGAGAACGTACCCTTCGGTGAGTACAGCTATTCCATCAGCATTCCTTGCTACGAACCAGTAAGCGGGAACGTAACGGTGGATTGCACAGGCAACGGTGATGGCATCGCGGTGTTCGTGGAACCTACAGCGATCGTTATTGATGCCACCGTTACGTTGGCGGCGAATACACTTACGGCAACCGAAAGTGGACTGGACTACCAATGGGTGGATTGCGACAATGCAAATACTCCGATCGATGGCGCCACCGAGCAAAGCTTTGAGGCGACCGAAGACGGGAACTACGCTGTTATCGTGAGTGATGGGGACTGCTCTGTCACCTCGGAGTGTACGGTCGTGATCGTTACAGGTATCACGGAACAGAATGGAGTTGATGCATTTTCGGTGTACCCGAACCCGTTCAATGAAACACTTACAGTGCGCACAAAAGGTCTGCAAGGACAGGTCCACATAGAGCTGTTCAATATGTCCGGTCAGGTATTGATCAATGAAGTCCGCACGGGGTTGGAAATGAACACCGTGGGAACAGCGCAACTTGCCCATGGCAGTTATGTGCTGCGGCTGACCACGGAGAATGCCCGTACAACAATGAATGTAGTGAAGTAGTTGCTCCGAACGAAGAAGGGACACGGACAGCAAAGGGCTGTTCGTGCGCCCTTTTTTCGTTTTAGGGGTAGCCCCCTGCCCCCCACGGATCCGTATTGAAGATCGGGACTACAACAGGGAGAATGCAAGAGCAAGTGGATCAAGACCGCTGATCGCAGATCAACAGGAGTGGAGGGCTGACTCGAAGCAATGGCAGGTTATGTTCGCCGATCATCACCAGCTGTTCAACCACCTCGATATACGTGCATACCATCGCCGTTTGAACAGTTGGTGCGGCCAATTGATATTGAACCTGACCCCTTCCTTACGCCATGGAGGTAGTGCAACCAAAGGGTGAAAGGGCGGCAATTCATCCACAACCGAATTCATGTGTTCCTCGGTTCGCAACCTCCTACTCACCTGTAGACTGACCACGGTCCTTTTCGTGGTCGATCGTTGGATCTCCGAATTGATCCACAGCGGAGCATGACCTGACACCAACAAGAGAGCAGTTACCTGCTCTGCCGACAACGCGGTTCCAGCAACGGCGAGCAGCTTGGCCAATTGCGCACGTTCGGTATCGTTCAGGTGCGGTGAATCTTCGGTGCGGTTGGGGTGTACCAAGTATTCAACGTGCGCTGCCAGCCTATTCGTCACTTGACCTTGTGCTAACTCGATCAGCTTTTGCGTCGATCGCTCAAGGCGATACTGGAAATCTTGGGATTCCATGTTCAGGCCTATTTACCTAGCACCACTTCTCGTTGAATTCCCCCAACCATTCATGGCTCACCTGCTCATTCGAAACACAAGGTAAGCCTATCGCAAGCCGATCTGCACCACCCGACCCTACCCCTGCAACGAACCGGGCATACCATGCACCGCTGCTTGGGGCTCCAAGGGTTGCAAAACCAGTGCGCGGCCGCCGCTTGTGCTTTCGACCAGCGTGGTGGTATGGAACAAGGCGGGATCCATGGGCAACCAATGTGGTCTGGTTGTCCAGCGCCGGCGGTCGGGGCGGCCGGTGGGCACCAGTGGGCGCATGTAACATTGGCGGTGGTGGTCAGCAGGCACGGCCGCGTTCGGTGGGAAGATCAGCAACAGGATCATGTGACCGGCGTAGCCCTCCAGAAATTCGATGCCCGCTTCGGGCAAAGGCTCCTCGCTGCCCCATAAGATTGGGCAACGGGCTCGGTCGGCAATGTGGGTTTGTGGCTGGCAACGCACCGGGTGCCAAGTATACCAGCAACTTGCCGCGCGGCGGTGGTGCTTGTGGTCGGCATAGAGCAACTTCATTTCCGGCAACTCCCACAGGGTAGTAGGCTTGCCGACTTTATCGGTGTAGTGCGTATTCAGCAAGTGGTGCCTCAGGGCTGCAAGGAATTTGCGGCAACAAGTGGTGCGGCTGCGGCGGAGGCGCGCTTTGCAAAGGACCTCGCCATCGCGGATTAGGATAAAGTGTATGGCACCGGGCCAAGGGCCCTTGCCAAATAATTCCAACCCAAGCGGCCCCGACCACATACACGAAATACGGCAACCCTTTTTGACCCTGCAATACCCAGAAATGGGTATTTGGGAACTTGGGATATCGGCCGTAGTGCCTTCGGGTGCATTGGAAATGCAAGCGGGAATGCGCAAGTCCCATGCGGGTGCGCAGCAAAAGCAATTGGGCCTGGAGCATTCCCGTGCGGGTGCGAAGGTTAAGCATGCGGGGTTGCTCAATTCCCGGGCGGGGTTGCGGAAAAAGTAACCGGGGCTGCACATAAAGTCAGCGGGGTTGCAGCATTCCCGCACGGGATCGCTGCAAAAGCATGCGGGTTCGCTCCATTCCCATGCGGGAATGCAGCGATCCTGTGCGGGAATTGGGCCAATATGTAAACCATTCATCCCAAGATCCGGACTGTTCCAACTGGGGATCAACAAAATAAAAGCGCTTCAAACCCTTGTCCAGCGCACGTTACAGCGCTCAATGATGCCCCCGGCGGGTCATTTTAGACACAAATCAAGGTCGATTTTGGGCGTTAAAACCCCCATGGACCGTGCAACTGTGAAGGGCCACGCATCCAGTTCCAGAAGCTTCTTGCCTGGAACGCGCCAACCGGAAGTAGCGCACCCGACAGATGTTCAAATACCTCTAGTACCCATGCGTACAGTAAAGAGCGGCCTGAAAGGCCTACGAACATTGGAGAAGGTGGCCCTGGCCCGCAACGCGGTGAAGGGTATCAGCGGCAACGCCGCCTTCCCCACGCCCACACCTGCCATGGCGGTGGTGACCGGGGCTGCGGACAAGTTGGAGACCGCCTATAACAATGCTTTGATCGGAGGCCCTGCGGAACTGGAATTGCGCCGCGTGGCCGAGTCGGAGCTGGATAGCGTGATCGCACACCTGTGCCTTTACGTGAACACCGCCGCTGCTGGCGACCCGGCAGTAGCTGTTACCAGCAACTTCCCTTTGATCAAACAACGGACGCCGACGGGCAAGTTGCCCGCCCCGGCGAATGCACACGCACGTCTCACCGACTTTGCTGGTCAAGTTGACCTGAAGTGGGATGCCGTTGAGCATGCCCGTTACTACCACGCCTATATCTGTTCCACCGACCCGTCCATTGAGTCGAACTGGAGCTTGGTAGGCATCAGCAGCCGTTCTGGCCACACCGTTGTGGACCTGACCGGAGGCAAGTACTACTGGTTCCGCATCACTGCCGTTGGTACGGTTGGTGAGGGCGCAGCCAGCGACGTGGTGATGAAGCGCGCTGCCTAAGCACCGCCCCTTCTTCCTCTCTTCAAAGAAAGAGCCTCTGGGTCGCCAGGGGCTTCTTTCGTTTTTGGGGGCTGGGGATATCTGAAGTCCCGCGAAACCTTCTCTAGACCATGTCAATGCGAACAACGCACTTTCAATAATCCTAAACAACTGCGCACAAAATGAAATGAAACTTGGACAGACAAATCTCAATCCTAACTTACCACACCAATTTAAAATAGTCTATCGTCGCAAGACCTCCCCAAATTCTTATGAAATGACCACTGAAACTGACGCATTCAAAATAGCTCAAGGAAAAATTCACACTGCTCTTGCTACTAATGCACGCTACCTCAATTTAAGTGGACTATTGCTATCTGATTTACCTTCAGAACTAAGCAATTGTAAGTCTCTTATCGAACTTGACCTTAGTTACAATCGTTTCGTTGACATACCCGTCGTCCTAAAAAGGCTACCGAACCTCAGAAGCCTGGATTTCTCAAACAACTATCTCTGCAGTCTTGATGTGGGATACGGTGATTTTAACGATTTGATTTACCTAGACATATCATGTAACCAATTGTATAGGGCCCCAACTGAACTTTACGATCTGGGCTCATGTCCTGAAGTGCTGTTTGTCCCGAACCCATTTCTAAGGGGAACTCCTCTAGGCATATCCGATCATTCCATCTATGATGTACTCGACTACTTCCTCCAGCTTGAAAGGAGCAACCATGTCGGTCGTGTGTTCGAAGCAAAAGTAGTTTTTATCGGCAGTGGCGATGTTGGAAAAACAACGATAATCAAATCGTTGTTCGAAAAGAACTACAAATTCATAATAGGGTCTGAAACAACTACGCATGGTATCCAAATTCATACAGGCACACAGAGTATATTATTTCCAGCAGTGGAACCATACTTCCGTATCGGGCCTGATATGGATAAATTAGTTAACAAGCGAACGGGACAAGCACTGTTGAAAAAGAAGAATAAGAACAATTCCGATAAGCTTACCTACGACATCTGGCAGGCCGCACAATACAACGCTCTACATGCAATTGGAGTGCTTCACAAGGTCCATTTGCACACATGGGATTTTGGCGGACAGGAAATCTATCACTCAACTCATCTAATGTTCCTAACCGAACGGACAGTGTATGTAGTGGTCTGGGAGACACGGAAGAACATTGATGAGTCTAGTCTTGAATTTTGGCTGGATTCAATCCAGCGCACATCTGGCATGAGTCCAGTTGTAGTGGTTCAAAACAAGACAGATGACCGAGAATCAGAATTGGACCAAAAAGCCCTTAAACGTCAGTACCCCAATATCCAATCGTTCATTTCTGTATCCTGCAAAACCCGCACTGGACTTGACAAACTAAACAAGGCGCTTCACAGCTGTGTACGCAGACTACCTCAAATAGGCGACACGTTGCCTAACTCATGGACACAGGTTCGTGCGTCCCTTCGGGGGCTTGGTCAGAATTTCATTTCTCATGATACGTATGTAGATATTTGTCTCCAACACGGTTTGAATCCGCGAGCGGCGTATGTGGTATCGGATTATCTCCACGATTTGGGAGAAATTCTATTCTTTAGAAGGAATCCCGTGCTATCGAATCTTGTGATCTTGAATCCTGAATGGGGCAGTGAAAGCGTCTACAATCTGATTGACAATCGAGAGATTCAGAAGAATAATGGTCGTTTTTCGATTGATGATCTAACTAATTACTGGAACTCACAGACTTATCCGAAGCACAAGCACTACGAGTTGTTGACACTACTCTCGAAATTCGAACTATGCATGAATTTAATCGGGACCGATCGTTTCATCATTCCAGAGCTACTATCCCCACAGGAACCGCCCGCAATCTCAAAGTGGTTTAAGACACTGAACCATGATGTCGCAAGAGTGGAAATAAGATATACGAAATTGCCTCCAGGTATTGTAACACGTTTGATTTGTAAGCTGCACTATCTTGCACCAATCGACAAAATTTGGCGTTTTGGAGCAGCTTTCGTGACCGAATTAGGGGACGCTCTTGTAATCCAAAACAAGCAATCCAGAACGCTGCAGATACGATCGCGTGGGATTCAGAGATATTCGATTCTCAATCTAATTCGTAACGAGCTAGATCAGATTCATGACTCCTTGAACCTTGTTGCCGATAAAGATTATCATCAGACGATAGCGTGTACTTGCATCAGGTGTCAGGATTCAACACAACCTCACTATTTTGAATTCAGTGTTCTAAAGGGATTTTCGGCCCATGGTAGAGATAAAATAACATGCAACAAAAGTTACCAAGATGTCAGTATTGCCGACTTAATTGCCGGAATTGGACAAAGTAGGGATAGTCTCTTCATCGTAAATGAGGTCATTGTTGCTGTAGCTCAATTCCAAGGGAACAATAAAGTGGTACCCAAGGATGAAGATGCAAGAAATTCGTATATCGAAATGATCTTATCAAGTCGCGGCTCAATAACAAAAGATCAAACGCGGTGGGGAAGTTCACCAACGGGTAAAAGGCAAGGAGAACTCGATATTCGAATTCAAGATGACACAGGCATGGTTCGGTCTATTTTCGAAGGATGTAACCTTACATCTATCAATAAGGGCAACATAACTGCGCATATTGATAAAATTGTTCGATACGATCACCTTGGTCTACAGAAGAACTTTTTGGTGAATTACGTAACGGTCTCAGATTTTCCTTCATTTTGTGAACGATACCATCAATTTGTTGATTCACTTCTCACTCAAGTAATCCAATTGCAAGAATGTGAAGATGTTTCCATGTTCTATACCCATGGATCAGAAATGAAAGTATTACGGTCCACTTATTTACGAAATGGTCTACCACACATGATTTACCATGTTCTTGCAAACATTCAATAGGATTGAGTTAACTTAACTGGGTAAATTCAAGTTGCTGTTTCCGCAAATCCATTATTCCGTGGCTTTTCGTTCTTCTCAAAGGCCCCTTGTCCCTCTCAACTTCTTAGGCCCTCAAATAAGCGACCGCGCTCTACGTATGATCCCCGAAGCGATATTACATGGTCCTGCATTCGCGCCGCTTCACCAACAGGCATACTCCTTAGGAGTCTAACGGGTAAACGAACTACCGGGGACGAAAGAAATTCATCGTCTTAGCGAACTCAACCAGAGAATAGTACTTGTCTACGATATCGGACCATTCACTATTTCTGTACAACATGTCCAACGTGTATCCTGCGTTGAACCAAGCTTCTTCATCTGCACTGATCGGTCTTGCCTTATTCAGCCCAAACTCGACCAAGCTGATCGCAATATCAACGGAACTCAAATGAACGCTAACGTCATTAGGGTTCCTTGAGCTTCGATATGAGGATACCCTATTGCGGAGCAATTGGATCGTAATGTTCACTTCGGCGCCTACCATTCGCAAGTTGGAGTGTATATATCCGAAGGACCTCTGCTATCCCTCTCAATCCAAACCCTTCTGCTCCTCCTCAAAGATCTCAAGCACAAAGTTCAGTGCATGCAGGCGGGCTTCGTCGAGATCAGTGAACCAATGCTCACCCACGTCCACGGGATGGCTCTTGATCTTCACGTCGAGCTCGTAACCGATGGGGTCATCGGTTACGGGTGCGTCCTCTTCGAAGATCATGGTGCTTTGGATCACGAAATCCCTCTTGCCCAAGAAGGCCACGAGGTCGACGGCAACATCTTCTTCCTTGTTGGGTTTCCAGTTCTTCGAAAAGCGGAAACGCTCGGCCGTGAGGGGGAAGCGCTCGCGCAGCTGATCGAGGGAAAGGGTGAATGGAGTGCTCAAAGCGATGCTATCGTGAAAGC
>Ga0209063_1000389_pt1 | contig 32019 bp, 41 predicted proteins | sample KloWWTmeKNB19Kit_FD_187177 | JGI IMG/M metagenome (GOLD analysis project Ga0209063, IMG submission 187177) | Active sludge microbial communities from Klosterneuburg, Austria, studying microevolution and ecology of nitrifiers - Klosterneuburg... | ecosystem: Engineered > WWTP > Aerobic digester >... | reverse complement strand
TAGATAAACCAACCCGAAATGCAGCACGCAACTTGTGATCAAAGTGGGAAAACTGTCCTCCTCCGCGTGGCGCAAGAGTTCTTCCACGTGTACAGGCAGGTCATGTGCGCTTGCCGTGCGCAAGGGTTCGGGTTCGCCGTACAGCACATCCATTGGGCCGGTCCTGAAGTGGCCGGCATCGAGTGCCAAGCCGTGCATTAACACACCATGTGCCTGACGAAGGTCTTGTGAATGAAAAGGGTCCAACTGGTGTAACAGGGCATATGCCCGGTGGGTGTTCACGGCCTCCAATGCAGTAGAGCCTTCCGTTGCGCTGGTTGGTTTGTCCACCAGTTGTGCCACGGGTAGTGCCTCCAAAGCCGAACCCTCTAGTGCCAACGTACTGTGCACGCTACTAACATGGTAAGCTTTTTCGAGGTCGGGAGGTGGCTGATGCAGGTGTCGTGCATGCACTTCGCCCAAGCGTTGGTGAACTGTTGCCAATAGGTTCAGCATTCTGGGGCTTATGGAATAGTATGTGAGGCTGGGAACGTCCATTTATAGAATCAAATGATGCTAACAAAGATAGTCACATCAGTTATTCGTCAGCCCTTCGTCTTCGATCATTCAACAATAATTCGGTGTTAGGGCGCGGGATCTGAGACGGTTTTGTAAATATTATCCGCTTGGATCGCAGTGAATTAGGTGCTGTGCAACCGCAAACCGGGATCCGTCGCCGATCCATAGAAGTTGGGTTATGAAAGAATATTTCAGTGAACAATGCTTGGTGGAAAAGGCTTTTCACTTACTTTTGCAGCCCGTTTTCCACTTCTACAGGACGAAAACACCTGAAAGCCAAGACGAAAAGTACCTCATGCCAACTATCCAACAGCTCATCCGCAAGGGTCGTCAGACTCCGCAATACAAGAGCAAGTCGATCGCACTGACCGCTTGTCCGCAGCGTCGTGGCGTTTGCACGAAAGTGTACACCACCACACCTAAGAAGCCGAATTCTGCGCTTCGTAAGGTGGCCAAGGTGCGTTTGGTCAACGGGTATGAAGTGATCGCGTACATCGGTGGTGAAGGACACAATCTCCAAGAACACAGTATTGTACTGGTGCGTGGCGGTCGTGTAAAGGACCTGCCAGGTGTGAAGTACCACATCGTCCGTGGTGTGTTGGACACATCGGGTGTTGAAGGGCGTAATCAGCGTCGGAGCAAATACGGCACCAAGCGTCCTAAGGCCGGAGCGGCACCAGCAAAGAAGAAGTAACCTTCACGGATAAGCAGCCATGCGTAAAAAGACGATAAAGCACACGATCCTTCCCGACCCAAAGTTCGGTGATGTGCAGGTGACCAAGTTCGTGAACAACTTGATGTACGACGGCAAGAAGACCAAGTCATTGGATATCTTCTACAGTGCCATCGACATCGTTGCTGAAAAGAGCGGTGAGGACGGATTGGAGATCTTCCGGAAAGCGTTGGTCAACGTTACACCTCAGGTAGAGGTACGTAGCCGTCGTGTAGGCGGTGCGAATTTCCAGATCCCCCAAGCGGTTCGTGAGGACCGTAAGAAAAGCTTGGCAATGAAGTGGTTGATCGGGTACGCCCGCAACCGCAACGAACGTAGCATGGCCAACAAGCTGGCCAACGAGATCCTCGCGGCAGCGAAAGAAGAAGGAGCGGCCTTCAAAAAGAAGGAAGAGATCCACAAAATGGCCGAGGCCAACAAGGCGTTCAGTCACTTCCGCTTCTGATAACGACGGTAGAGCAAAAGTAAAATGGCCAAAAGGGACCTAGCATATACGCGGAACATCGGCATCATGGCGCACATCGATGCCGGGAAGACGACGACTTCCGAGCGCATCCTTTACTACACCGGCCTTGTGCATAAGATCGGTGAGGTGCATGACGGTGCTGCTACCATGGATTGGATGGCGCAGGAGCAGGAACGTGGTATCACCATTACATCCGCTGCTACGACAACAAGCTGGAAATACCGCGACAATACCTACAAGATCAATTTGATCGATACACCAGGCCACGTGGATTTCACCGTTGAGGTGGAGCGCAGCCTGCGCGTATTGGACGGTGCCGTTGCATTGTTCTGCGCTGTTGGTGGAGTAGAACCACAGAGTGAAACCGTATGGCGCCAAGCGAACAAGTATAAAGTACCTCGTATCGGCTTCGTGAACAAGATGGACCGCAGTGGTGCAGACTTCTTCAACGTTGTGAAGCAGATCCGTGAGCGTCTAGGTGCGAACCCGGTGCCGTTGCAAGTTCCCATCGGTGCAGAAGCCGATTTCAAAGGTGTTGTCGATCTGATCAACAACCGCGGCATGGTATGGAACGAAGAGGACCAAGGCATGACTTGGAACGAAGTTCCAATTCCCGAAGACTTGAAGGAGACCGTAAAGGAGTGGCGCGACAAGCTTATCGAAGCGGTTGCTGAGAGCGACGATAAGTTGATGGAGAAGTATTTCTCCGATCCAGATAGTTTGACTGAAGAAGAAGTGATGGCTGCGATCCGTAAAAGCGCGATCAACATGAGCATCACGCCTATCCTTTGCGGCAGCGCCTTTAAGAACAAGGGTGTGCAGACCATGTTGGATGCGGTCATGGCTTACTTGCCAAGTCCAATGGACATCGAGTCGGTTACCGGTATCGATCCACGCACGGACCTTGAGATCCAACGTCATCCGGATCCAGACGAACCTTTCGCCGGGTTGGCATTCAAGATCGCAACGGACCCATTCGTTGGCCGTTTGGCATTCTTTCGTGCATACAGCGGTGTATTGAACGCTGGTAGCTACGTGTTGAATACCCGGAGCGATAAGAAGGAGCGCATAAGCCGCATCTTCCAAATGCACTCAAACAAGCAGAATGCTGTGGATCAGATCGCAGCTGGTGATATTGGTGCTGCAGTAGGCTTCAAGGACATCCGCACCGGTGATACCCTTTGCGCTGAAGATCATCCGATCATTCTGGAGAGCATGAGCTTCCCAGAGCCGGTGATCGGTATTGCGGTTGAGCCTAAGACCCAAGCGGATCTGGACAAGATGGGTGCAGCCTTGGCCAAATTGGCGGAGGAGGATCCGACCTTCAAAGTGCACACCGACGAAGATACCGGCCAAACCGTTATCAGTGGAATGGGCGAGCTTCACTTGGAGATCTTGGTGGATCGCATGAAGCGCGAATTCAAAGTGGAATGCAATCAAGGCGCTCCTCAGGTGAAGTACAAAGAGGCGATCTCTGGTACCATCGAACACCGTGAGCTGTACAAGAAGCAAACGGGTGGTCGTGGTAAATTCGCTGACATCCATGTGCGCATTGAGCCACAGACCGATCCTGAGAAGACCGGCTTGGAGTTCATTGACGAGATCAAAGGTGGGTCCATTCCGAAGGAATTCATCGGACCTGTTCAAAAGGGTTTCGAAGGTTCCCTGAAGAATGGTGTACTTGCAGGCTATCCAATGGAAAGTCTCAAAGTAACCCTCTACGACGGTTCGTTCCACAACGTCGATTCCGATGCATTGAGCTTCGAGATCTGTGCGAAGTCGGCGTTCCGTACAGCTATCCCGAAGTGTAAACCGGTATTGCTCGAGCCGATCATGAAGATCGAGGTGATCACACCGGAAGAGAACATGGGTGATATCGTTGGTGACCTTAACCGTCGCCGTGGTACCATCGTTGGCATGGAAGACCGTTCCGGTGCCAAAGCGATCAAAGGCACAGTGCCGTTGAGCGAAATGTTCGGTTACGTTACCTCGTTGCGTACGCTCTCCAGCGGCCGCGCGAGCAGTACCATGGAATTCAGTCATTACGTACCTGCACCGAACAACGTGACCGAAGCCGTTCTGGCCAAGGTGCGCGGTAAGGTTTCAGCATAACCCGCAACAAAAGCGATGACCCAAAAGATAAGGATCAAGCTGCGGTCTTACGATCACAACCTCGTCGACAAGAGCGCCGAGAAGATCGTGAAGACGGTGAAGAGCACAGGCGCTGTGGTCAGTGGACCTATTCCATTGCCTACACACAAGCGCATGTTCACAGTGCTCCGCTCGCCGCACGTCAACAAGAAGGCGCGCGAGCAATTCCAATTGTGCAGTTATAAGCGCATGATGGACATCTATAGCTCGTCTTCAAAGACGATCGATGCCCTGATGAAGCTGGAACTCCCCAGCGGCGTGGATGTGGAGATCAAGGTCTGACGCATAACACGACACAGCAATGAGCGGATTGATCGGAAAAAAGATCGGGATGACGAGCCTGTTCGATGCGGAAGGGAGCCTTGTGGCTTGCACCGTGATCGAGGCTACTCCCAACGTGGTCAGCCACGTGAAGACGGTGGAGAAGGACGGCTACAAGGCCGTACAACTTTCCCATGGTGAGCGTCGCGAAAAGAATACACCTGCAGCGGCCATGGGCCACTTCAAGAAGGCCGGCACCACACCAAAAGTGAATTCGCACGAGTTCAAGGAGTTCGAAGAAGAACTCGCTTTGGGTAGTGAAATTGCTGTTGATCTTTTTGAGGAAGGTGGTTTCGTAACCGTTACCGGCCACAGCAAGGGAAAAGGTTTCCAAGGTGTTGTGAAGCGCCACGGATTCAGCGGCGTCGGTGAAGCCACGCACGGTCAACATGATCGTAGTCGCGCACCTGGATCATTGGGCGGATCCTCCTATCCAGCGCGCGTCTTCAAGGGCATGCGGATGGCAGGCCGGACCGGCGGTAACAAAGTGTCCACGGAGAACCTTCGGGTGGTTAAAGTGGATAAGGAAAAGAACCTCATTCTGTTGAAAGGGACCGTACCCGGTGCCAAAGGCAGTTTAGTGATCATCTGGAAGTAAAATGGAACTCGATATCCACAGCAAGGACGGCAAGTCCACCGGCAAGAAGGCCAAGTTGAACGACGCGGTCTTCGCGATCGAGCCGAACGACCACGCCATTTGGTTGGACGTGAAGCAACACTTGGCCAATAGGCGCCAGGGTACTTCCAAGACCTTGGAGAAAAGCGAATTGAGCGGCAGTACCAAGAAGCTTCATCGCCAAAAGGGAACCGGCGGTTCTCGTAAGGGTTCGATCAAGAGTCCATTGTTCAAAGGTGGAGCACGCGTATTCGGCCCCAAGCCACGCGACTACCATTTCAAGTTGAACAAGAAGGTAAAGGATCTGGCCCGTCGTAGTGCCTTGACCTATAAAGTGAAGGACGGTAGTGTGAAGGTGATCGATGGGTTGGCCATGAAGACACCGAAAACCAGCGAATTCGCGGCATTCTTGAAGGCTTTTGAATTGGGCAGCCGTAAGAGCCTTGTGGTTGTACCAAGCAAGGACACCAACATCGTGCTGAGTGCTCGCAACTTGCAAGGTGCGCGAGTTGTTGTGGCCAATGAGCTCAACACCTATGACATCATGAACGCCAATGGCCTGTTGATCATGCAGGAAGCTATCGCGCCATTGGAAACCATCCTCAGCAAGTAAGCCATGAGCCAGATCATCATCCGTCCCATCGTCACTGAGAAGATGACCGCCCAAGGCGAGAAGGAGAACCGCTACGGATTCGTGGTGGCCAAGACCAGCAACAAAGTGCAGATCAAGCAGGCTGTTGAGAAGGAATACAATGTCACGGTGACTGGTGTTCGCACCATGATCTGCCGTGGTAAGGACCGCACACGTTACACCAAGAGCGTCATTCTGAAGGGTCGCACGCAGAGCTACAAGAAAGCGATCGTGTCCTTGAAGAGCGGCGAGACGATCGATCTATACACCAGCATCTGACCCGTAAGGATCCAGAACAATGGGAATACGTAAACTGAACCCGGTCACCCCCGGCACCCGTCACAAGGTGATCACAGACTTCGAAGGCGTTACCACACGCATTCCTGAGAAGTCATTGACCAGCGGCACCGTGAAGAGCGGTGGTCGTAACCACACCGGAAAAATGACCATGCGCTACATTGGCGGTGGTCACAAGCAACGGTACCGCATCATCGATATGAAGCGGAACAAGCATGGGATCCCCGCTATTGTGAAAACGATCGAGTACGATCCAAATCGCACGGCACGCATCGCATTGTTGTTCTATGCTGATGGCGAAAAGCGGTATATGCTCGCTCCAAATGGTCTCAAGGTTGGCCAAGAGGTAATGAGCGGGTTGAACGGCGTTCCTCCTGAGGTGGGCAACACGCTTCCGTTGAGCGAGATCCCATTGGGTACGATCGTCCACAACATCGAATTGAAGCCCGGTCAAGGAGGCATCATAGCACGTAGTGCCGGCACGTTTGCTCAACTGAGTGCCCGTGAAGGCAAGTACGCGACATTGAAAATGCCAAGTGGCGAGGTCCGTATGGTACTTGTTACCTGCTTGGCAACTGTGGGTACCGTTAGCAATGGCGAACACATGCTGCAGAAGAGCGGCAAGGCAGGTCGTAGCCGCTGGCAGGGCCGTCGTCCACGGACCCGTCCTGTTGCCATGAACCCTGTTGATCACCCGATGGGTGGTGGCGAGGGTCGTGCTTCCGGCGGACATCCACGCAGCCGCAAAGGATTGTTGGCCAAGGGCAAGAAGACCCGGAAGCCGAAGAATACGTCGAACAATTTCATCATTGAACGCATCAACGCCAAGAAGGGCGCCTAGAATTGGATAGATCATGAGCCGTTCACTCAAGAAACCACCGTTCATTCACTACAAGCTCAATCAGCGTGTAGGCGAAGCCCAAACATCGGGCAAGAAGAACGTCATCAAGACCTGGTCACGTGCCAGTACCATCAGCCCTGATTTCGTGGGGTTGACCATCGCGGTACACAACGGGAACAAGTTCATTCCCGTGTATGTAACGGAGAACATGGTAGGACATAAGTTGGGTGAATTCGCCCCGACCCGCACCTACCGCGGCCATTCCGGTAACAAGAAGAACTAAGGAGCACCATGGGAGCCCGAAAGAAAATAAGTGCGGAAAAACGCAAGGAGGCCATGAAGACCGTGGCCATTGCGCACCTTCGCAATGTACCAAGCAGCCCACGTCGCATGCGGCAAGTGGCCGATCTGATCCGTGGAGTGGAAGTGGACAAAGCGTTGGGTATCCTTCGCTTCAGTACCCGCCACAGCAGTCGAGATCTGGAGAAGCTGCTCATTAGCGCGATCTCCAACTGGCAAGCAAAGAACGACGGGGCACGTGCCGATGAGGCAGGTCTTGTTGTGAAGAGCATTCAAGTGAACGAGGCGCGTGGCTTGAAGCGAATGTTGCCAGCACCACAAGGTCGTGCATACCGCATGAAAAAGCGGAGCAACCACGTGAGCTTGATCGTTGAACCCGTAAACCAGGAAGCATAGGACCATGGGACAGAAAGCACATCCGATAGGCCAACGCCTGGGATACATCAAGGGCTGGGACAGCAATTGGTACGGTGGAAAGGACTACGCTGAGAAATTGGTGGAGGACGAAAAGATCCGCGAGTACTTGATGGCCCGTTTGAAGAAAGCGAGCGTATCGAAGATCGTGATCGAGCGCACGTTGAAGCTGGTAACCGTGACCATCAACACTGCCCGTCCCGGTGTGATCATCGGTAAAGGCGGAACCGAAGTTGACAAGTTGCGCGAGGAGTTGAAGAAGCTCACGGGCAAGGATGTCCAGATCAACATTTTCGAGATCAAGCGCCCCGAATTGGACGCGCGTTTGGTAGGTGATAGCATTGCTCGCCAGTTGGAAGGTCGTATCAGCTTCCGCCGCGCCATGAAGATGGCCGTTGCAAGCACGATGCGCATGGGTGCTGAAGGGATCAAACTGCAAGTATCCGGTCGTTTGAACGGAGCGGAGATCGCACGTACGGAGAAGTACCGTGACGGTCGTGTGCCCTTGCACACCCTGCGTGCCGATATCGACTTCGCGATCACCGAAGCGCACACCAAAATGGGGCGTATCGGAGTGAAGTGCTGGATCATGCGCGGCGAAGTGTATGGTAAGAAGGACCTGAGCCCGAACCAAGGCCAAACCAAAGGTGGGCCAGCTGGCCCGCGCATGGGAGGTGATCGTCCTGATCGTCGCGGCGGAGATCGTCGTGGACCGGGAGGTGATCGTCGTCCAGGAGGTGACCGTCGCCCAGGAGGAGGAGACCGTAGAGGCCCGGCCGCAGGTGGTCGTGCTGGAAATAACCGTAATAGCTAAGATCGATGTTGCAACCGAAGCGCAGTAGGCGCCGCAATATGCACAAGGGCCGTATGAAGGGCGAGGCCCAACGCGGACACCGTGTTGCCCTTGGATCCTTCGGACTGAAGGGTATGGAGAGTGTTTGGCTCACCGGCCGTCAGATCGAATCCGCTCGTGTGGCATTGACCCGTTACATGAAACGTCAAGGTCAAGTGTGGATCAAGGTGTTTCCTGATAAACCTGTTACCAGCAAACCTGCAGAGGTTCGTATGGGAAAAGGCAAAGGGTCCTTGGACCATTGGGTTGCGGTTTGTCACGCCGGACGCATCATCTTCGAGATCGATGGTGTACCAATGGAAACAGCGAAGGAAGCTCTGCGATTGGCTGCTGCAAAGTTGCCTATCCCTACCAAGTTCGTGGTACGTGAAGATTATGACGGCCAATAAGAGCCAGCCATGAAAAAGAAAGGAACAGAATTGAAGGACCTTACGGTCGCCGAATTGCAAGACAAGCTGCAAGACGAACGCTCTGGTTTGACGAAGCTTCGCTTCGCCCACACTGTGAGCCCCGTTGAAAGTCCGGTGCAACTGCGCACCAAACGCAAAGAGGTTGCGCGGATCCTCACCGAAATGCGCAAGCGCGAGATCGCCAATACCCAAAGCAAATGAGCACTACATCTACCACCGAGAACGGCGCCGTTGAGCGCAACCTCCGCAAGGAGCGTGTCGGGATCGTCACCAGCGACAAGATGAACAAGAGCGTGGTGGTCACCGTGGAGCGTCGCGTGATGCACCCCAAATACGGGAAGTTCGTTAAGCTTTCGAGCACCTTCATGGCGCACGATGAGAAGGACGAGGCCCATGTAGGGGACACCGTGCGCATCAGCGAAACACGCCCCATCAGCAAGCAGAAACGCTGGCGCTTGGTGGAGGTCATCGAACGAGCCAAGTAATTCCGAACTGAGCAATGATCCAACAGGAATCCAGGCTGAATGTGGCCGACAACAGTGGAGCGCGTGAAGTGCTTTGCATCCGTGTGCTCGGTGGCACTGCCCGCCGCTACGCCCGTATCGGTGATACGATCGTGGTGAGCATCAAACAGGCACTACCGAACGGTGGCACCAAGAAAGGCACCGTGCACAAAGCGGTGGTGGTGCGCACCAAAAAAGAGACCCGTCGTAAGGACGGCAGCTACATCCGTTTCGATGATAACGCGGTTGTACTGCTTGATGCAGCGGGGGAAATGAAGGGAACTCGCATCTTCGGCCCTGTTGCCAAGGAGCTCCGCGAGAAGAAGTTCATGAAGATCATCTCACTGGCCCCGGAAGTGCTCTAGGACCCAAAAGAAAGGACAGTGCGTGCGCCGTCCAAGACAATGCAAAAGAAGACACACATCAAGAAAGGCGACCTGGTCAAGGTTCTGTCCGGTGTTGAGCGGTCCAAACAGGGGCGCGTGCTGGAAGTGGATCGCGACCGCATGGTGGCCATCATCGAAGGCCTCAAGTTGAACAAGAAGCACAGCAAGCCCACCACTGCTAATCCGCAAGGAGGGATAGTGGACAAGGAAGGGCCGATCCATCTGAGCAACCTTATGTTGATCGATGCGAAGACCGGAAAGCCGGGCCGTGTTGGACGCAAGGCCAACAAGGAAGGTGAGCTGGAGCGTTATGTGAAGACCAAGAAAACGGCAGCCAAGTAATCAAGACCATGAGCTACCAACCAAGGCTTCGTGCCAAATACAAGGATGAGGTGAAACCCCAGCTCCAAAAGGAGTTCGGATACACCAGCAGCATGCAGGTGCCTCGTCTCATGAAGATCGCGTTGAACCAAGGACTTGGGTCCGCGGTTGGCGACAAGAAGATCGTGGAGAACGCGATCACGGAAATGAGCAGCATCGCTGGACAAAAGGCGGTGCAGACGATCTCTCGCAAGGACATCAGCAATTTCAAATTGCGGAAGGGCATGCCTATCGGTGCCCGTGTTACCCTGCGCGGCGACCGTATGTTCGAATTCCTGGACCGGTTGATCGCGGTGAGCCTGCCCCGTACCCGTGACTTCCGTGGAGTTCCTGCCAAAGGTTTCGATGGTCGTGGCAACTTCACCATGGGTGTTAAGGAGCAGATCATCTTCCCCGAGATCGACATCGATCAAGTGAGCAAGATCCAAGGCATGGACATCACTTTTGTGACCAGTGCTAAAACGGATGAGGAGGCGAAGGCATTGTTGACCGCCTTTGGATTTCCATTCTCAGATAAGGACAAGAAATAATACAAGACCGAACGACCATGGCCAAGGAATCAATGAAAGCCCGTGAGCGCAAGCGCGCCAAGATGGTGGAGAAGTTTGCCGCCAAGCGTGCCAAGCTGAAAGCAGCCGGTGATTGGGAAGGCTTGCAGAAGCTTCCAGCGAATAGCAGCCGAGTGCGCATGCACAACCGTTGCCAACTGACTGGACGTCCACGTGGGTACATGCGCATTTTCGGGATCTCCCGTAACGTGTTCCGCAACATGGCGCTTGAGGGAAAGATCCCGGGTGTAACAAAAGGTACTTGGTAAGAAACGTAAGGGCGCGAAATTTCCCGCTCCAACAAGAAAAGAAATGACGACCGATCCAATCGCCGATTATTTGACCCGCTTGCGCAACGCCATCCAGGCGCGCAAGAAGGTTGTTGAGGTGCCAGCGAGCAATCTCAAGAAGGATATTACCCGTATCCTCTACGACAAGGGTTACATACTCTCTTGGAAGACCGAAGAGGACGGGAAACAGGGCATGATCAAGATCGCCTTGAAATACAACCAGCAAACTCGTCAGAGCGCCATTCAGGACCTTACTCGTGTAAGCTCCCCGGGCCTGCGGAAGTACGCCCATGCAGGGGATCTTCCCCGTGTGTTGAACGGTCTTGGCGTGGCCATCATCTCCACCAGCCATGGTGTGGTAACCGATAAGGAAGCCCGCACACTGAACGTAGGAGGAGAGGTATTGTGCTACGTGAGCTAAAGCTAGAAAATATGTCACGCATAGGAAAAGCACCGATCACCGTCCCCAAAGGGGTGGAAGTAACGATCAGCAACAAGAACCTGGTCACCGTAAAAGGACCCAAGGGCACATTGGAGCAGGCCGTTGATCCGGATATCAGCCTGAAACAGGAGGGTACGGAGATCACCTTGGCGCGCCCCAGTGATGCCAAGCCACACCGCTCCAAGCACGGTCTTTACCGCGCGTTGGTCGCCAACATGGTCAAGGGTGTGAGCGATGGTTTTGTGATCGAGCAGGAATTGGTCGGCGTGGGTTACCGCGCAACGGTCAAAGGCCAGCAATTGCAAATGTCACTTGGCTTTTCACACACGGTTGTGATCGAACTGCCTACGCAGATCAAGGTCACTGCAGAGCAGCAGAAAGGAAAGAACCCCATTATCCGCATGGAATCGGCGGACAAACAACTCATCGGTCAGGTGGCCGCCAAATTGCGTTCCTTGCGGAAGCCTGAGCCGTACAAGGGCAAAGGTGTTCGTTTCGTGGGCGAAGTGGTACGTCGCAAAGCTGGTAAAGCAGCCGGTAAATAATCAACCCCATGGCATTCGATAGGATAGCACGCCGCCAGAAGATCAAGCAAAGGGTCCGCCAATCCGTACATGGTACGGATAGCCGCCCACGTCTTTCGGTCTACCGCAGTAACACGGGCATGTATGCCCAGATCATCAATGATGAAGAGGGGCGTACGATCGTCAGCGCTTCATCCTTGAAGGACAAGAAGGCCAATGGCATTCCGAAGATCGAACAAGCCAAGCTCGTTGGGCAGGCCATTGCCGAGAAGGCGAAGGCGGCCGGTATCGAAAAGGTGGTCTTCGACCGCAGTGGTTATTTGTACCATGGCCGTGTAAAAGCATTGGCCGAAGCAGCTCGCGAAGCTGGCCTCAATTTCTGATCATAACGCACACATGTCTGAATCGAACATCAAGAAGGTAAAGAGCAGCGATCTGGAGCTTAAGGACAAGCTCGTTGCACTGAACCGTGTTACCAAGGTCACCAAGGGTGGTCGCACATTCACCTTTGCTGCCATTGTGGTGGTGGGGAACGAGAATGGAGTTGTGGGCCACGGTTTGGGAAAGGCGAAAGAAGTGCAGGAGGCGATCGCCAAAGGCATTGACGACGCCAAGAAGAATTTGGTGAAGGTGCCCGTGTTGCGTGGTACGATCCCGCACCCGCAAGAAGGCAAGTTCGCCGGTGCCCAGGTATTCCTGAAGCCAGCAGCGCACGGTACCGGAGTTATCGCTGGTGGTGCCATGCGAGCCGTATTGGAGAGCGTGGGTATCACGGACGTTTTGGCCAAGAGCAAGGGCAGCAGTAATCCGCACAACGTGGTGAAGGCCACGATCGGAGCGTTGATGAGCTTGCGCGATGCCAACGCTATCTCGCGCCAACGGGGCATCAAATTGGAGCGCGTATTCAACGGATAAGAGCATTGACATGAGCAAGTTGACCATCACCCAGATCCACAGTCAGATCAAGTGCCCCAAGCGCCAAAAGGATAACCTGAAGGCATTAGGACTTGGCCGTATTGGCAAATTCGTAGTTGTGGAAGGCACCCCGCAAGTCCGCGGCATGGTGGAGAAAGTACATCATTTGGTATCCGTTAAGGAGGCCTGAACCCAATAGCAGAAACGACAATGGACCTGAGCAAATTGAAACCCGCCGAAGGAGCTACCAAGAAGGAGAAGCGCATCGGTCGCGGCCAAGGCAGCGGACGTGGAGGTACCTCGACCAAAGGCCATAAAGGCCAAAAGGCACAAGCAGGTTACAACCACAAACGCGGGTTTGAAGGTGGTCAGACCTCACTTACCCGGCGCCTGCCGAAGTTTGGTTTTACGAACCCCACGAGGGTGGAGTTCAAGGGTATCAATCTGGATGCCATCCAGACTTTGGCCGATAAACGCAAACTGAAGACGATCGATCCTACCGTGCTGTATGAGAACGGCTTGATCGCCAAGAACGACAAGTTGAAGGTTCTGAGCCGTGGTGAGATCACGAGTGCATTGCAGATCACCGCACACGCTTTCAGTGCGTCAGCAAAAGCCGCGATCGAAGCAAAAGGCGGAAAGGCGGAGACCATCATCACCTTCATTGACAAGAAGGGCGAGCAAGAGAAGAAGGCATGAAGAATATGATCGACACGATCAGGAACATTTGGCGGATCGAGGAATTGCGCAACCGCATTCTCATCACGCTGGGTCTCCTGCTGGTTTACCGCATCGGTAGCTTCATCGTACTGCCCGGTGTAGACAGTGCCCGTTTGGCAGCGTCGAGCGCTTCGGGTGGCGGTGGTATCGTGGAGATCTTGTCCATCTTCACCGGTGGGGCCTTCACACGTGCTTCCATTTTCGCGTTGGGTATCATGCCTTATATCTCGGCATCGATCATCATGCAGCTGGCAGGTATTGCCGTTCCGAGTGTACAGAAAATGCAACGCGAGGAAAGTGGTCGCAGGAAGATCAATCAGTGGACCCGTTACCTCACCATCCTAATTTGTGTTTTCCAAGCTCCTAGCTACATCTACGCAACGATCGACCCAGGTGCACGCCCGGATGGACAGTTCTGGTTGTTCACAAGCATCGTGATCCTGACTTGTTCCACATTGTTCGTCATGTGGTTGGGTGAACGCATTACGGAACGCGGTCTTGGCAATGGTATTTCATTGTTGATCATGATCGGCATCATTGCACAGCTTCCCCAATCCTTCGCACAGGAGGTGGTAGGTCGCATGGGCCCTGGTGGTGGTGGTCTTGTTCTGCTGCTGGTGGAAGTGGTTCTGTGGGTGCTCATCATTGCAGGCTGCATTCTTTTGGTACAAGGTACCCGAAGGATACCGGTACAGTTCGCCAAGCGCGTACAGGGCAACAAGCAATATGGCGGCGTACGCAATTACATTCCTTTGAAGGTGAATGCTGCCGGTGTAATGCCGATCATTTTCGCCCAGGCGATCGTTCTGGTGCCGATGTATTTGGCACAGGCTTTCGAGAACCCACCACAGTGGCTCGTTGGCATTGCGAATAGCCAAGGTGCATTCTACAATTTCAGCTTGTTCCTTATGGTGGTGTTGTTCACCTACTTCTACACGGCCATCACTGTGAATCCGAACCAACTTGCCGATGATATGAAGCGGAACGGTGGGTTCATTCCTGGTGTTAAACCGGGCAAGCAAACTGCAGGTCACATCGATGAGCTTCTTTCAAGGATCACGTTACCTGGTGCGATCTTCTTGGGGTTTGTCGCGATCATGCCGGCCTTTGCTGTCATGTTCGGGATCAAGCAAGGGTTCGCGCAATTCTTCGGCGGTACATCATTGTTGATCATGGTAGGTGTGTTGTTGGACACATTGCAGCAGATCGAAAGTCATTTGTTGATGCGGCATTATGACGGACTGATGAAGTCCGGTCGCATCAAAGGAAGAGCAGGAGGAGCGGCCTATGGCCTCGCTGGATAGATCATGGGCAAATCCGTGATCATCTTGAGTGAGGACGAGATCGCATTGGTGAGGGAAAGTTCTTTACTTGTTGGAAGGACCTTGGCTGAAGTGGCGCGCCACATAGCTCCGGGCATTACCACCGATAAACTTGATGCCTTGGCAGAAGAGTTCATTCGGGACCATGGTGCTGTACCGGGTTTCAAAGGACTGTATGGCTGTCCCAGTACGTTGTTGACCAGTGTCAATGAACAAGTGGTACATGGGCTGCCGGGCAAAGTGCCCTTGAAGGATGGCGATATCGTCAGCGTGGATTGTGGTGTGCTGATGAACGAGTTCTACGGAGACAGCGCTTATACGTTCTGTGTAGGTGAGGTGGCACCGGAAACCTTACGCTTGTTGACCGTGACGCAAGAATGTCTAGCGTTGGGAATAGCACAAGCCGCCGCGAACAACCGGACCGGAGATATCGGATCCGCGATACAGCAACATGCTGAGAGTTGTGGCTATGGAGTTGTGCGTGAGTTGGTCGGGCATGGAGTGGGCCGCAAGTTGCATGAAGCCCCCGAAGTGCCCAACTACGGCAGACGTGGGCACGGAGTTCGGCTTCATGAGGGCATGGCGTTGGCAATTGAGCCAATGATCAACATGGGCGTGAAGGAAGTGAAACAACTGAAAGACGGTTGGACGGTTGTTTCACGCGACGGAAAGCCCAGTGCACATTTTGAGCATACAATAGTCGTGCGGCAAGGCAAAGCAGAGGTCCTATCAACATTCCAATACATCGAAGAGGTATTGGAGAAAAGAGGAATAACAACCGCGTGAAAACGTTGGGAAATGAATGTAACGACGACCTATTGGGTCGGCATCAGGAAGAAGGAAGGAAAAGGAAATGAGCAAGACAGGGACCATAGAGCAGGACGGCGTCATAAAAGAGGCGCTGAGCAATGCGATGTTCCGTGTTGAGCTGGAAAATGGACACGTGATCGTGGCACATATCTCGGGCAAAATGCGGATGCACTATATCCGGATCCTGCCAGGGGACAAAGTCAAGGTTGAAATGAGTCCTTACGACCTGAGCAAAGGTCGAATCACATTCCGATACAAGAGCTAAGACAAGCAATACCATGAAGGTCAGGACATCCCTTAAACCACGCTCAGCGGACTGCAAGATCGTCCGTCGTAAAGGGCGTCTGTACATCATCAACAAGAAGAACCCCAAGTTCAAGCAGCGTCAAGGCTGATAATTGAAAGAACATGGCACGTATCGCAGGCATAGACCTACCAAAAACCAAACGCGGGGCGATCGGTCTCACGTACATCTTCGGGATCGGACGCAGCAAAGCGTTGGACATATTGGCGAAAGCCGGTGTGGACCCCGACACCAAGGTGGACGATTGGACCGATGACGATCAGGCCGCTATCCGACAGTACATCACCGAGAACATCAAGGTGGAGGGTGCCCTGCGCAGTGAAGTGCAGTTGGGTATCAAGCGTTTGATGGATATCGGTAGTTACCGTGGACAACGACACCGTGCAGGATTGCCCGTTCGTGGTCAACGGACCCGGACCAACAGTCGCACACGTAAAGGCAAGCGGAAAACGGTTGCTAATAAGAAGAAGGCGACCAAATAAATTGTAAGGGTGCGAGAGCTCTCGCCCCAACAACGCGAAAAAGATGGCAAAGCAAGAAGGCAAGGGCGGCGCAGCTGCCGGTAAGAAGAAAAAGAAGACCGTTGTGGTCGAGGCGTACGGACAGGCGCACATTCGTGCCACGTTCAACAACCTGATCATCTCGCTTACCAACAACAAAGGTGAAGTGATCAGCTGGTCATCCTCAGGCAAACAAGGTTTCCGCGGGAGCAAGAAGAACACACCTTATGCCGGCCAGCTTAGCGCTGAACAGGCAGCACGTGAAGCCCATGACCTGGGTCTTCGTAAGGTGAAGGTCTTCGTGAAAGGTCCTGGAGGCGGGCGCGAGAGCGCCATCCGTGCATTGCACAATAGCGGTGTGGAGGTAACCGAGATCATCGATATCACCCCCATGCCGCACAACGGTTGTCGCCCACCGAAAAAGCGTCGCGTCTGATCCCAAACCACGTAGGGGTGGGTCAAACCACTCCGTAGTTGATGTTCCAAAATAGGGGAATATCCAAAACACAAAAGAAAGAATGGCACGTTACACAGGACCCAAGACCCGGATCGCCCGTAAGTTCAAGGAAGCGATCTATGGCCCGGACAAATGGATGGAGCGCAAGCCCCATGCACCAGGACAACACGGACCCAATGCTCGCCGACGCAAGAAGGAGAGCGAATACAGCAACCAGTTGCGCGAAAAGCAAAAGGCGAAGTACACCTATGGCATCTTGGAACGCCAATTCGAAAAGATGTACCACACGGCCACCAGCAAGCGTGGGATCACCGGTGAGGTGTTGCTCCAGTTGTGCGAAGCACGCTTGGACAATACGGTATTCCGTTTGGGGATCGCGCCAACACGTCGTGCTGCACGGCAATTGGTCGGTCACGGGCACATTACTGTTGATGGCGCTCCGGTGAACATACCGAGCTATTCCTTGCGGGCTGGACAAACAGTGGCCGTGCGTGAGCGCAGCCGCAGCTTGGAAACGATCACGAACAGCGTATCCACCACGAACAGTCGTTTCGATTGGTTGGATTGGAATGGCACTACCATGAGCGGCAAGTTCATCACCATGCCTGAGCGGGCACAGATCCCAGAGACGATCCGTGAGCAACTGATCGTAGAATTGTACAGTAAGTAACAGGACCGGGAAGGCCTTCGTCTTTCCTACCTAAGGGCGTTCTTAGGATCGCCGAGAGAAGTGAACAATGCCCGTGTTGATCAAGCGCGGTAGAAACGAAAAACGAACAACAGACCACAACATGCGAATTCTCGAATTCCAGCGGCCGGACAAGGTATCCATGATCGAATCCGACGACAAGCACGGCTCCTTCGAGTTCCGTCCGCTTGAGCCAGGTTACGGCATAACCATCGGTAACGCGTTGCGTCGCATCCTTCTCTCCTCATTGGAGGGTCATGCCATCACGTCGGTGCGCATCGGGGGTGTCGATCATGAGTTCAGCACAATCAAGGGAGTTATCGAGGACATGACCGAGATCGTCCTCAACCTGAAGCAAGTGCGTTTCCGTCGTCAACTGGATGATGTGAGCACGGAGAAGATCTCCTTCACTATTAGCGGGAAGGATTCTTTCACCGCAGGTGACATTGGTAAACACACTACCGGATTCCAGGTTTTGAATCCTGATCTCGTTATCGCGCATATGGAAACCAGTGTGAAATTCCATGTGGAGCTCACGGTTGGCAAGGGTCGTGGCTATGTGCCAGCTGATGAGAACAAGGTGGATGGAGCGCCGATCGGCACCATCTTCGTGGACTCGATCTATACGCCGATCAAGAACGTGAAGTACACCGTGGAGAACACGCGTGTAGAAGAGAAGACGGATTACGAGAAGCTTACGATCGATGTAACATCGGACGGTAGCATCAGTCCGAAACACGCATTGCAGGAAGCTGCGAAGATCCTGATACACCACTTCATGTTGTTCAGCGATGAACGCATCTCATTGGATGTGGAAGAGCGGGTTGAAGCCGAGGAGTTCGACGAGACCAGCTTGCACATGCGGCAGTTGCTCAAGACGAAGTTGGTCGACATGGACCTCAGTGTTCGTGCGCTCAATTGCTTGAAGGCAGCCGACATCGAGACCCTCGGAGATCTGGTGTCCTTCAACAAGAACGATCTCTTGAAGTTCCGCAACTTCGGAAAGAAGAGCCTCACCGAATTGGAAGATCTGGTTGAGAACAAAGGCTTGAGCTTCGGCATGAACGTGGCGAAATACAAATTGGACAAAGAGTGATGTAGGGGCGAGGCATGCCTCGCCCGCTATGGCACGTTGTCATTGACAATACCACAATGAGACACGGAAATAAGAACAATGCCCTCGGCCGTAAGAAGGCCCACCGCGATAGCTTGCTGAGCAATTTGGCGATCTCCCTGATCGACCATAAGCGGATCCAGACCACTTTGGCCAAGGCGAAAGCGCTGCGCATCTTCGTAGAGCCTTTGATCACCAAGAGCAAAGATGATTCCACTCACAGCCGTCGTACGGTCTTCAGCTATTTGCAGAACAAGGAAGCGACTGCAGCACTTTTCCGTGACGTAGCGCCCAAAGTCGCTGAACGTCCGGGAGGGTATACGCGCATCATCAAGATGGGAAATCGTCTTGGCGATGCCGCTGAGATGGCGATGATCGAATTGGTCGACTTCAACACCATTTATACCAAGGAGAAGGCGGCAACCGGTGCGAAGAAGACACGCCGTACACGGAAGCCAGCTTCAAAGTCCGCAGATACAGCCCCTGTAAAAGGTGAAAGTGCCACCGAGACTGCGACCGAAGAACCCAAAGGCGAATAGACCTTTATACTTAGAAAGCATGTACGGGGCACTTCGGTGCCCCGTACGCGTTCAGGGACGGCCCGAACCTTTATCCTTCTGCCCAAGGACTGTTCAGGAGATCCGGATCATGAGTTGGATCGTGTACGGAAAGCGGTCTTCTGTAGAGCTGTTCTATCGCAGTGTGGCCCGGTCGGGTCCAACGTTTTCTACATTGCTCCAGAAAGGGTTGCAAACAAGTAAGCCCGAACAGGACGTTCGGGCCGATCTGGGAAAGGAACGATCGAGATCTTACACCCGACCTTCAGCAGGTACTTTATGGACCTTGCCATAAGCAGGGCAGGAATGTGCAGAACCGCAAGCAGAGAGCACGGCGCTTGCCACCACAACAGCCAAGATCAACTGGAACACCTTTTTCATCTTTCTATCGTTTGTTTCCCTGATAAGCGGTCACGTGCAGACTGGTCCGCCCTACAAAGTTAGCCCTTGGAACGTTCGTCGCTGCCGAAATGTTTCAACAACAAACTACCGACCTTCGGGACCTTGTGACGACACATCCACATAACGTAAGGAAAAGGCCGGATATTGGACCGGGCTGGTATGAAGAGCTTTCTGGAGTCTTCGTGTCGGAGCAGTTCGTCCGGTTGAAAGCATTTCTAGTAAAGGAGCGGGCGCAACAAGTTGTGTTCCCCAAAGCGGGGGAGATCTTCGCGGCATTCCATCACACCGCGTTCGATCAGGTGCGGGTGGTGCTCTTGGGGCAGGATCCTTATCACGGACCGGGTCAAGCGCATGGTCTTAGTTTTTCCGTTCCTGATGGTGTCCCTCCTCCACCTTCGCTACAGAACATGTTCAAGGAACTCCAGCGGGACCTTGGGGTCCACAGGCCCACGACCGGAAACCTTCAGCAGTGGGCGAAGCAAGGTGTGTTGCTGTTGAACGCGACCCTAACGGTCCGGTCAGGAGTTGCCGGTTCTCACCAAGGGCAGGGCTGGGAGTATTTCACTGACGCGGTGATCAGGGCGATATCCGAGCACCATACTGGCATTGTGTTCTTGCTCTGGGGGCGTTTTGCCCAGCATAAGGCCGGTCTGATCAACGCTGAACGGCACTACATTTTGCGCGCTCCGCACCCATCGCCACTCTCTGCACATCGCGGCTTCTTGGGGTGTGGCCACTTCTCCAAGGTGAATGAATTGTTGCTCGCCCAAGGTGGAACAGCTATCGATTGGAGCCTGCCATGAATCAGTTTCGCACGATCGGGTTCATGTTGGTGGCACTCGCCTTGTCAGTTCCCCTCATGGCACAGAGGCACACTATTTTGATACCGGTAGACAGTACACTTCCGAAAAAGTGGACCAGGCCTATTGTGGTCAGCAATGCGCGTTTGGTCAAAGAAAAAGTGGAAGAGCACGTTAACTTCCTTCAGGGAAAAGGCTACTTGGAGGCGACCATTGATACCTGTTACATAACAGGCGACACCAGTACCTGTCCGTTGGCGATGGGTCGCTTTTACCAATGGGCACGTCTTTCGCCACGCGGTGTACCGACGGAGATCGCCAGTGAAGCGCGCATACGGGAGAAGCTGTACGCGAACAGGCCCATTGACCCACGGCAGGTGCGCGATCTATTGACCGACTTGTTAAGTCGCAGCGAGAACAACGGTCATCCGTTCGCCAAGGTCTGGTTGGACAGCATACGGACGGAGGGGACCGGCATGGTGGCCACGATCATGATGGACCAAGGTCGTTTGGTGAATTATGACAGCGTGGTGGTGAAGGGCACATTGCGCACGAATCGAAGGTTCCTTCAAGCCAGCATTGGCATCCGTCCTGGTGATCTGTACAATGAAGCCTTGGTCCAGAGCATTGAACGCCGTGTGCGTGAATTGCCCTTCGTAACCCAGAAACAAAGGCCTTATGTGCAATTCACCCCCGAAAGCACCAAGCTCTATTTGTTCTTGGACACCAGAAAAGCGAGTTCGATCAACGGTGTATTGGGTCTTCAACCAAATGCAATAACCGGTAAGGTGGCCCTAACGGGGGATATTGATCTTAAGCTCCGGAATGCCCTGAAACGCGGAGAAGCCATCGACCTGAATTTCAGAAGCTTGCAGAATTCCACCCAAGACCTGAAGGTCCACACGAATTTGCCCTTCGCCTTCAACACGCCCTTCGGGATCGATGGCAGCCTAAAGCTTTTCAAGAGGGATAGCACATTCTTGGAACTCAATTCAAGGGGAGGCGTGGAATACCTGCTCACCAGAGGAGATAAACTCACTGTTTTCGTGAACAGCAAGAGCAGTGATCGACTCGGTTCCAACGTTATCGCGCAACCCGGCTTGGCCGATGTGAAACTTCTGAGCTACGGATTAGCGGTAACCCGTGAACGGTTCGATTACCGGTTCAATCCCAAGCGAGGGCATTCCATACTTTTAGAGGGCTCTGCTGGGCGAAAGAGGACCAGCCAAGCGGTGTTCGGCCAATTGGAACAACCCGTGGATACACGTACCACGCAGATCGAGATCAGTGGCGTGTTCGTGGGGCACATAGGCTTCGGAAGGCGCAGTACATTGCGGTTGGTAGCGCAAGGTGGCCAAATGGTGAACAAGGACCTGTACACCAACGAACTGTATCGGGTGGGTGGGTTGAAGACCTTGCGAGGGGCCAATGAGGCTTCGATCTTTTGTTCATCCTATGCGATCGGCACGGTTGAATACCGCTATGTTTTCGAGGAGAACTCAAACTTCTTCCTCTTTGTGGACCAAGCCTGGTGGGAGAACCAAGTGAAGGACCGTTTCGCCACGGACACGCCGCTTGGCTTCGGAGTGGGAACCACCTTTGAGACCAAAGCAGGCTTGTTCAGTCTTACGTATGCCTTGGGCCAACAATTCGGAGCACCAATTGAGCTTAGGGCCGGCAAGGTACATTTTGGGTTCATCAGTTTGTTCTAAGGGAACGGTTCATTTGAATGGCCAATTTGACGAACCTAGTTTTGTGGAATGATCTTGCATAAGGCCCAATGAGGAACTGGATCTTGGTTTTGGCACTGCTCGGTTTCGGGGTGCCCGGATCCTTTGCCTTTCCACCTCCTTTCCATACCGACCCACCAAAACAAGGGTTGATCGATCTGCTGATGGACTATATGGGTTCAAAATACCCTGCAGTTGATGCCAGCGGGGATCTGTTGTACATTTCCGTGGAGCGGCAAAGTCTCTTTCATGTGCGCAGCGGTAGGCTGCTGGCGGAATACCGGATCGCCACGGCCAGAGCAGGGTTGGGTAGCACGGTGGACAGTTACCGAACGCCCATGGGACTGCACCGAATAAGCGAAAAGATCGGGGAGGATGTTCCTTCTCTGGGTATCATAAAGGACCGTCATTTTACCGGTGAATTGGCCGATCCAGATTTCGCCGGAGTGGACAAGGATTGGATCACCAGTCGTGTATTGTGGCTGGACGGATTAGAGCCCGGCTTGAACAAGGGCGGCGATGTGGATAGTCACGCCAGATACATCTACATCCATGGTACTGCCAACGAGCGCTCCTTGGGCAGTGCCAGCAGCATGGGCTGTGTGCGCATGCGGAACGATGACGTGATCGAGCTCTACGGTCAAGTACCCATTGGCGCGTTGGTCGTGATATTGGACAATTGAGCCAGTTCAACGGCAGTGGCTTTCCGCAAAGGAGGCTGTAACTTCGCAACGTATGGACGTCACCTCCCTGATCCTCGGATCCTTGCTGGGCCTCTTGTTGGGCATCCTGGCCCATGCATGGTGGTCGCGTGGGCGCGATGGGTCGGCCGTTGATCTGGTGAGGCAACAATTCGCGAATGAACGTGCCGATCTCGAACGCCGGATGGGTGAATATGCAACTGAGGCGAATGAACGCACACGCGAGGCGATGGACTTGAACGCCATGGTCGCCAAGGAGACGGAGCGCAACCGAGGTTTACAGGAGAAGCTGGATGGGCAGCAGGTGGAAATGGAAAAGGCACAGGCCCGCCTAACCACGGAATTCGAAGTGATCGCGGACAAATTGCTGAAAGCCCGCGGCAAGGAACTGAATGACCAACAACAGGAGAAGTTGGGCACCATTCTGAAACCGTTGAACGACAAGATCAAGGAGTTCGAGGAACAGGTGCGTAAGAATTACGAGAACGAAGGCAAGGAACGTTACCTGCTGAAGAACGAAGTCGCCAAGTTGGTAGAACAGAATCAACGCTTGAGCAAGGATGCCGACAACTTGACCAAGGCCTTGAAGGGTGATTCGCAAGCGCAAGGAGCTTGGGGAGAAATGCTTTTGGAGAAACTGCTGGAGGGCAGTGGACTGATGCGCGGCCAAGAATACAGCATGCAGGAAAGTACCACCATGGCCGACGGCACTCGCCTCAGACCCGACGCGGTGGTGATGCTGCCCGAGGAGAAATTCCTGGTGATCGACTCCAAGGTCTCCTTGGTGCATTACGAACGCTTCACGGCCGCAACCGATGAACAAGAGCGTGACCGCAATTTGAAACTACATGTGGAAAGTATGCGGGCACATGCCAAGGGCTTGGGGGAGAAGAACTACACCAAGCTGTACGAGGTGAACAGTGTTGATTTCGTGCTCATGTTCGTGCCATTGGAGCCCGCATTTCTATTGGCGTTGCGTGAACGGCCGGAGATCTTCCAAGAGGCGTACGATAGGCAAGTGGTCATGGTGTCACATACCACGTTAATGGCAACGCTGCGCACCATACAAGGAATTTGGAAACATGAGCGGATCGCGCGTAATCACATGGCAATTGCCGAACGTGCTGGTGCGTTGTATGATAAATTCGTCGGCTTCACCGAAGACCTTGGCCGTATCGGAAAGAACGTGAACGACGCAAAGGACAGTTATGAGAAGGCCTTGGGTAAGTTGGCGGAAGGTCCTGGAAACCTGTTGCGCCAAGTGGAGTTGTTGAAGGACCTGGGTGCAAAGACGAGCAAGTCGTTGCACCCGAAATTGTTGGAACGATCCTTGGAAGAGTAAGGGTGGGAAATTTCCCGCCCACGATGAAAGTAAGTTGTTTGGAATGATGAGAACACTGTACTTGCTCGTTTTGCTGGCGCTGTTCGTCGCAGGCTGCGGATCCGCCGTACCAGTGAACAATCGTGACAACCTTGCGTACCTCTATGGAAAGGGTGGTTCGCAAATGCTGTTGCAGGCGCGTGTCCACCACATTTCACCGGAACGATCCAGGGTATACTACAAGTTGAATACGCGCGAGATCTTGTACAAGAGCAATGGGACAGGTGGACCTTTCCATGCCTCCGTGCGGATCAGTTACGAATCGTACGACGCGTATGGCGGAAAAGTGCTTTTGGACAGTGCCAGCACGTTGATCGACGATGAGAGCATTGACCCGACCGAGGAGCGCGAATTGATAGGTAGCATGGACCTGCGCCGCAAGGAGCAACAACCATTCATCTTAAAAGTGATGGCGCGTGACCTGAACCGCGACCTCGAGACCACTGTGTATGTTCGTGTGGAGAAGGATGGAATGGGGATCCGCCAGTATTTCATGCCCGTGGACACCGCGTATGGATTGCCCTTGTTCACTGATCACTTCAAAGGAGGGGTGATAAAGGTCCGGTGCGAAGTATGTTCCGGGCAGGAACTACGTGGTGCACACCATCCCATAGGGACAACTTTACCGGCACCTGTTTTCACAAGTGGAAGCACGCTGGAAGCATTAGAAAGTTCTGTGGATAGCACATTCCTGATCCAAGTGGATAGCGAAGGAGAATTCACCTTGGACCTGAGCCGTCCCGGAACCTATCACCTCTTGCCTGATACCGCTCAACGTGCTGGCTACACCCTGTTTTCCATTGACGATGCCTATCCCTTCGTCTCCACGGCCACCGACATGTTGAAGCCGATGCGTTACATCACCTCGAACCAGGAATTCGAACGTATCACGAATGCGACGGACGTACGACGATCGATCGAGAAGTTCTGGGTCGACGCGGCCGGTGATCGCGAACGTGCTCGTGAAGCCATTCGCATCTATTATGGCAGGGTGGAGAATGCGAACCGTCATTTCACGGCCGAGGTAGAGGGCTGGCGCACCGATCGAGGCTTGGTGCACATCATCTTCGGCACGCCAACATCCATCTACAGAACGGATGCCCAAGAAACATGGATCTATGGTGAAGAGAACAACCTGATGAGTCTCACCTTCACCTTCAAAAGACGAAAGACACCATACAGCGACAACGATCTGGTATTGCAACGTGACCCTTTGTTGAAAGGGGCATGGTACCGTAACGTGGAAAGCTGGCGGAACGGAAGGGTTTACCAAAATTGAACGGAAGGCTCGAAGACGATCTCGCCACCGGGTCAATATCCAAAGAAGAACTGAGAAGACATGGCGACCAACGATATGGTATGCGGCGTATGGCCGGTGATCGAAGCGTTACGTGCGGGGAAGAACGTAGAGAAACTACTGATCCGGAGGGAGGCCGGTGGCGATGGGGTGAAGGAGATCCGGCAACTGGCCTTGGATCGCGACATTCCGTGGCAACCCGTTCCCGTTGAGAAATTGGACCGCTTGACCAAGACGGAGCACCAAGGTGTGATCGCCTTCCTGAGCCAAGTGGAAGAACAGGACCTGAACGAAGTGATCACCATGGCCTATGAACGTGGTGAAGTGCCCTTCATTCTTGCGCTGGACAGTGTTACCGACGTTCGTAACATGGGTGCCATAGCTCGCAGTGCCGAATGCTTTGGGGTACATGCGATGCTCGTTCCCAAAATGGGTACCGCTCGTTTGGGACCTGATGCCGTGAAGAGCAGTGCAGGTGCATTGTTGCGCAAGCCGGTCTGTCGAGTAAATCGTTTTACGGATGCGCTCCGGGCCGCTCGTGAGCAAGGATTGCGCATCGTTGCTTGTACGGAGAAGGGCACATTGACGTTGGACGATGCCGATCTGAATGGTCCTTTGGTACTGGTAATGGGATCGGAGGATGAGGGGATCAGCGATGCGGTGATCCGCATGGCGGATGACCTGGTGAACATCCCCATGGCGGGATCGATCGGTTCGTTGAACGTGTCGGTTGCTACTGGCATTGTGTTGCATGCCGCACTTCGTCAGCGGAAAGTGAAGGTGTGAATTGTTTTCCGTCCCGCGTTCTTCCGTTACCGATCCTCTTGTTGAGAATGGGCTGATGCAACAATTTCGGCCCGGCTCAGGTATAACGGCCTCGTATTCCATGCCCAACGGTGAACAGTTCCGTGCGGCAATGAACCATGAGGACCAAGATAGGATCAGGACCATTCATTCCAAAGTGCATACGTGCATCGCTCTTTACTGCACTTATCGGCAGCTGTGGGTTCGTTACCGCCAATAGTGGTGGCACGATCGGTCCTGCTGAGCCGGGTGGAATTGCTCTGATAGCCACACCTCTTACATACATTGGTGGAGATAATGTGAGTTGCTTCAACGCGGCTGACGGTGCGATCGATCTGGAGATCAACGGAGGCATTTCACCATACACAGTGCAATGGACAGGCCCCAATGGATATGCGGACCCGAATGAGGATATCAGCGGGTTGGTGATCGGAACGTACACGGTCCTGGTAGTGGATGACCTTGGTGCAACCGCCTCGATCGATGTGGTGCTCGATGGCCCCGAACTGCTGACATTGGAACAAGAAGCGTTCATTTACAATGGGGGTAACAACGTTTCGTGTGCCGGTGCCTCGGATGGTTCCGTGGACATGGCCGTTGTCGGCGGTAGTTCTCCATACAACATCTCCTGGACCGATGGACTTGGATACAGCGCAACCACGGAAGACATAAGTGGGATCGCGGCAGGCTTCTATCAAGCCGTAGTGATCGATACGAACGGCTGTTTCGCTACACGTACCATAGAGTTGCAAGCTCCAGCCGTGTTGGAGATCACAGCGATATTTTCCGATATGAACGGATTCAACCTTTCATGCAGCGATGGCTCCGACGGGCGGATCGAACTTCAAGTACAAGGTGGTGTTTCTCCATACACATACGCATGGGGCAACGGATCCACGGATCAGATCGCTGATGGATTGGCCGCAGGTGAACAAACAGTTGTAGTAACCGACGTTGCTGGTTGTGCTGCGAGTGCGACCTACACGCTAACAGCACCAGCCGCTTTGGTGGTAACGGCCAACGCATTCATCTACGCCAATGGAGGGAACACTTCATGTGCCGATGTATCGGACGGTGCGATCGCGGCGAATATTTCAGGTGGCACGGAACCCTACGAATTGGATTGGATCGGTCCGAATGGATATTCTTCAACGGAAGGAACGATCAATGCACTGGGATCAGGCAACTATCAACTTACCGTAACGGACGACAATGGTTGCGTACGATCAGTAACGACGATCCTTTCGGATCCTGAACCGATCTCCATTACGTTGGAGCCGACCATCTTCCAAGGTGGCTACAAGATCCCTTGCGCGGGAGATGCTTCGGGAGCGATCCATGCTTCGGTGAGCGGAGGAACGAATGACTACATCTACAGTTGGAGCGGGCCGGGGTCGTTCACGAGCGATCAGGCGGATATCGACTCGCTCATTGCAGGTGTTTACTTGCTGAATGTGTTTGATGGAAAAGGCTGTCCTGCATCGGCGTCGATAGACCTTACCGCTCCTGATCCGCTCACGATCGCACTCGATATCTCCGATCATTTTGGCTTTGCGATCAGTTGCGTCGGCGATGATGGCTCCATTGACGTTACCATAAGTGGTGGCACCATGGACTATGATCACGCATGGTCATCCTCCAACGGTTTCAGTAGCAATATACCGGACATCGGTGGGCTTGGGATCGGGTCATACACATTGATCGTTACGGATGCGAATGGTTGCCAGTTGGATACGACCCTAGCATTGATCGCACCCGAACCATTGCAGGCACAAATGGATGTGCAGGATATAGTTTGTGCGAACGATCCTTCGGGCAGTATTGATCTCACTGTTTCAGGTGGTGGATCGGTCTATACGCACAGCTGGACCGGTCCGAACGGCTTCATTTCTACGGCTGAGGACATTTCGGGATTGGCCAGTGGAACCTACACTGTCACTGTGATGGATGATGTGGGATGCACAGGCGAGTTCACTGCGATATTGACTGCACCAACAGCGATATCAAGTGGTGCCATCATTTCGTTCTTCGGCCATTTCGAATTGCAATGTGCGAACGATAGTTCTGGATCCTTCGAGCTGGACCCGCAAGGTGGTACCGGTCCATTTGATGTATCGGTCTCCGGTCCGAACGGATATTCATCCACTGTCATGTCAAACACCCATTTGGTAGCAGGGACCTACCAGGTCTCGATAAGCGACCATGCCGGATGCACTTTGGACACCATGATCACACTCTCGCAACCGCAGGACGTGATGAACGTGGACCTTGTACCATTCGTTTATCCGAGCGGGACGAACATCAGTTGTTTTGGTGTCGCCGATGGAAGTATTGATGCAATGGTACTAGGTGGAGTTGCACCGTACACGATCGCTTGGAGTGGGCCTGATGGATTCGCTTCTACACAGGAGGATATTGGCTCACTTGTAGCGAGTGATCAACCGTATATGTTGGTTATAACCGACGACAACCATTGCTCGTTCTCAACAAACGTGATCTTGACCGGACCAGCTTCCGGACTGCACGCCGACGTGGAAGCCCCAGTGTTCCCGGGTGGCGCGAACATCAGTTGTTCAGCGGCCGAAGATGGTAGTATCGACCTTTCCGTGGGTGGTGGTAATAGCGGTTACACCTACAGTTGGAGTGGTCCCAACGGGTTTACTTCAACACACGAAGACATTACTGGACTAAGTGCTGGCACCTACACGGCGACGATAATGGATATGAATGGTTGTTCGTTGCAAGAGGTTGTGACGTTGGTTGCACCTTCGCTGCTTTCCACAGCGCTACAAGCGAACACATTTCCGGGTGGAACAACGATCTCATGCAATGGCGTTGCAGATGGTTCGATCAACGCGACCATTCAAGGTGGCGTGGGACCATTGACCTTGACTTGGTCCGGTCCACAAGGCTTCACTTCAACTGAAGGGTGGGTTTCCAACTTGGGAGAAGGGACCTATTGCTTGCTGGTTACCGATGTCAATGGCTGCACTACGGAGCGCTGCCTGGAATTGGTTGCACCGCCCGTTTTGTCGATCCAGTCCGCTGTAACGGATGCTTCCTGTGGTGCGTCAATTGGAGCTGTGGATCTTGGTGTAAATGGAGGCACATCCCCCTTCACGTTTGTATGGAGCAATAGTGCTACGACACAAGATATTTCTGATCTACAACCGGGAACATACAGTGTTATCGTAGAGGATGCGAACGAATGCAGTACCGAAGGACTTGTAACCGTGAATGGCACGCCTGCTGTTTTCGCCGAAGGTGTTGTTAGTGCCGCAACATGTGAAGGCAACACCGATGGTTCCATTGATCTGTCCGTGTCACTGGGCACCGCCCCGTTCACATATGCATGGAGCAACGGCAGCACGGAGGAGGACCTCGGGTCAGTTGCTTCTGGCAACTACGGCGTTACCGTTACTGATGATGTCGGTTGCACCTATCACGAAAGTTGGACCGTGCTCGGGAGTACGCAGATCACCATTGATACCGTCGTTTCCGTATTTGCAGGTGGGTTCAACGTAAGCGCATACGGTGCTGCGGATGGTAGTGTGACCACGGCTGTAAGTGGCGGTATGCCGCCTTTCACTTTCTTCTGGTCGAACGGGGCCACCACGGAAAGTATATCCGACGTGAAGGCGGGCGTCTACACACTTCTGGTAACCGATTCCAACGGCTGTTCCGCTGAACTACAAGTGGAACTGATCCAAGCGAACGAATTGGAAATGCCCAATGCGTTCAGCCCGAACGGTGATGGGGATAATGATTCATTCGTGGTACACGGCATCGAGGCTTGGCCGAAGAATTTGTTCACCGTGGTGAATCGTTGGGGCAGCCGCGTCTATGAGCTACCGAATTACAAGAACCAGTGGGAGGGTGATAACAGCCAAGGTGAGCAATTACCGAATGGCACCTACTTCGTCATCCTAACCCTGAACGATGGCCAACGTACACTTCAGGGATACGTTGATCTACGCCGATGAACGCACAACGGATGAACGCTTTGGACCAAGTTCGTAACGTCCTGATCTCAGCTACACTCAGTAGTTGTGCTCTTGTCGGTTGGGCACAGCAGGAAGTGATGGTGAGCCAGTACATGTTCAACCAGCTCTTTCTGAACCCCGCGTATGCCGGAACGCACAGCTACATGAGCAGCAGCATTCTGCACCGTTCACAATGGATGCGGATGGATGGAGCCCCGACCACCAGCATGATGGCTGTTGATGCACCCATACTAAGTGGAAAGGCAGGTCTCGGATTCTCTGTTGTACATGACCGTATCGGAGTAAGTCGTGATCTTGACCTAGCCGGCCATTTCTCCTACCATGTGCGCACCGGCGCAGCGAGCACCTTGTCGTTCGGTTTGCGGGCAGGGGTCTCGATCTACTCTGCTCGATTGGCGGACCTCACTTACTGGGACACCAACGACCAGGTATTCCAAGGCAATATCAATAACAAGCCGGTTGGCAAATTCGGTTTTGGACTTTACTGGTACAATACCACCACGTACGTGGGTCTGGCGATCCCAACGATCTATGCGGCCGACGGCCGCATCTCTATGGATCCAGGCAATGCACTGGGCCACTACTTCACACAACATTACTATTTCAATGCAGGCAAGGTGTTCCAACTCTCGGAAAACTTCGACATCAAGCCGAGTACTATGGTGCGGTTCACGCCGGATGCACCCTTTCAGGCCGATGTGAATTGCAACATCCTTTATCGCGATCGCTTCTGGTTCGGTGCAGGATACCGGAGCGGTGCTGCTTTCGTAGGTATGGTGGAATATCAAGTCGAAAGCAGATTGCGCGTCGGTTACGCGTACGACATGGCCACATCCAAACTTCGCAATTACGCCGGTGGTAGCCACGAGGTGATGATCGGCCTGGACTTCGGCAAGGAACCCATCCGGATCAAATCCCCACGCTATTTCTGATGACCATGGTCCGCAATGCAAAATACTTGTTGATCGTGGTCGCACTCGCTTCGGGTTGCACTACCCTCCGCATACAGAAGGCCGACAAGGCCTATGGACTAATGCAGTATCCGAAAAGTGAGCGGTTCTACGAAAAGGCGTTGGCGAATAGCGAGGATCGCGGTGCGCGTGCGCGTCTGGCGAATTCATATCGACAGCACAATGCGTTCGCCCAAGCGCGCATCCATTATTCCTTGCTTGAGGCCGGTCGTTCCCTTACGGGCGACACGGCCTTGACGTTCGGGGAGGTGTTGTTGGCACTCGGCGAGCATCAAGCGGCAGCGATCCAATTCGAACGCGTGTTGGCCATCGATCCGAACAATGCACGCGTTGCCGATCTTCTGAAAAGCACGCATTCCTACTCGGACTTCTATTCGGACACTACGCGTTTTCGAGTGAACGAATTGGTCATACCCGGAGTGGTCTCGGCTTTTGCAGCAGTCCCGTTCAAAAATGGATTGTTGATCACCGGCGAAAGGGCCATGGATCCAGCAAATGCCAATCCGTGGAACGATCGGTCTTTTCTGGACATGTACCATACCGAGCGCAATGGAGCAACCGGATGGAACGTCGCCGTACCGCTTCCAGGTAATGTGAACGGCGCGTATCACGATGGCCCGGGAGTTTTCGGCCGTGATGGGAGAACACTGTTCTTTACCCGAAGCAACTACGTGCAACGTCGGATCCAAAAGGATGAGGGGAACACGAGCCATTTGAAACTGTTCCGGGCCACTTTGGACAAGGAAGGCAAATGGGGTGACCTTCATGAGTTCGGGTTCAATGAAGAGAAATGGTCAACGGGTCATCCTGCCCTTTCCGAGGATGGACGTACGCTGTACTTTGCCAGTGATCGGCCTGGTGGTTCGGGTGGGTCAGA
>Ga0209063_1000388_pt1 | contig 32179 bp, 24 predicted proteins | sample KloWWTmeKNB19Kit_FD_187177 | JGI IMG/M metagenome (GOLD analysis project Ga0209063, IMG submission 187177) | Active sludge microbial communities from Klosterneuburg, Austria, studying microevolution and ecology of nitrifiers - Klosterneuburg... | ecosystem: Engineered > WWTP > Aerobic digester >... | reverse complement strand
TTTACATCCTTCTTCCCTGTCCGGATCGTGCAGAGCGCGCCGAGCTGCACTATCGGCCATTCGGGATTGATGGGGATGCGGGGATGGTAGTGGTCGAGGACGGCGCGGGCGCCGTTGATGACTTTCTGATAGCCCTCGATCACCGCCACGATCTCCTTCTGCACCTCCAGCGGAGGCAGTGGCATCTGAAGTTCACAGAACTTGGTTTTAGAAATCTCCGCAAACGTTCCACCTGTTGCCCATGACTTCATTGTCGGCACCAGCTTGATGAGCGCTAGCGCCACAAATTCCGGCACTGCTCGTGCCAAATCTTCGATCACAACGTTCTTGAACCCTTGATTCGTCGAGATTGGAATGCGGTTGATGGCGATGCGGCCAATGGTCGCACGGCTCGAAACAACAACTGAGTTCGCTGGGATCATTTTCGCGGAAGATGCTTGCAGACCTTTCTCAGAGATCGTCCGCTTCGTCGCGGCGATCTCCGAAATAAAATCGGTTGCGGGCAAATCAACAAGAGTCGCCCAAGGAATGTCGCCACCCCAATATTCCTCAACGTCGGACTTGGGCGTGCCGCCGCTTTCAATTCGAAACAGACCCTCTTCGCCCAGAGATACAAGCGGAAAGGAATGATTGGAGGCAGCCCCCTCCCGATACCGCTCACTGCTAAGGTTGTGGTCGCCATTCGCTGCGATCTTTTCTTTCGGCACGATCTGAGCGGTAGAAGTAACTGCGATGATGGCATCGGTGGGCGCGCCGGCGCGCAGAGCGTGGAGATAAGCGGAGAGTTCTGCCTGCACCTGCGGGAGATCGTTCTTCTCAATGACGCGCCGCTGCGCACCCAAACCGAACCCATCGTTCTCCACTTTGAAGAAAGCGACGGTATCGCTCTGTTTCGCCAGCGACTTATCGAGAATCAGGATGCTGGTCTTGACCCCGGAATAGGGATTGAAACAGCCCGCCGGCAGGGAGACCACGGCCACGAGGGAGTTCTCGACGAGCATTTTTCGCAGCGCTTTGTAAGCCGTCTGGCTCTGGAAGATGATGCCCTCCGGCACGATGATCGCCGCGCGGCCATTGGGCGTCAGATGCTCCGCCATGTAATCCACGAACAGCACTTCGCTGCGCTTGGCCTGGATGGAAAATCGCTTGTGCGGTTTGATTCCGCCTTTCGGCGACATGAAAGGTGGGTTGGCCAAAATCACATCCGCATATTCGTTCCAGCGTTCTTCCGAGGTCAGCGTGTCGTATTCGTAGATATGCGGATCGGTGAAACCGTGCAGGTACAGGTTCACCAGCGACAGGCGCACCATGTCCGGGGAAATGTCATAGCCCTTGAAGTTCTTCGCGAGGTGACCCTTCTCGTCGGGTGTGAGCGTGCTGTGGCCCTTGGCATCGGTATTGGCACGCAGGATGTGCTTGTAGGCGGAGATCAGGAAGCCGGCTGTGCCGCAGGCGGGATCAAGGACAGTCTCGTGCTTCTGCGGGGCCAGTACCTCGACCATGAAATCGATAATGTGTCGCGGCGTGCGGAACTGCCCCGCATCGCCCTGCGAGCCCAGCACGGACAGCAGGTACTCGAAGGCATCGCCCAGACGCTCGCTATGGTCGTAATGGAACTCGTTGATGATCTTGAGGAAGCTCTTCAGCGTTTCCGGATCGCGATACGGCAGATACGCGTTCTTGAACATGTCGCGGAACAGCGGCGGAATGCCCGGGTTCTGCGGCATGGTGGCGATGCCTTCCCCATACAGGCCGATCAGGTCATGGCCGCCAAGGCCCGGGCTCATCAGCCTGGCCCAGCCGTAGCGGGCGTAGTCGCCGGTGAAGAACTTGCGCTTGCCGCCCAGCTCCTCCGCCTCGGCGTCCATGTCGTCCATGAACTTGTAAATCATCGCGATTGTGATCTGCTCGACCTGGCTCTTCGGGTCGGGCACCTTGCCCACGAGAATGTCGCGGGCGGTGTCGATGCGGCGCTTGGTATCGGTATCCAGCATGAGTCTACTTATTGGGTGAACTGATTCAGTGACACGTAATCCCGGACGTAAGCGGGAATGAGAGAGCGGTACTTCTTCGGCACCGCCTTGAAGGCGCGATTATCGAAATACGGATTGGTGGCCAGATCCTGGAAATGCTGGCTTTCGATGATGCTGCGGACCCTGTCGTTGGCGACATAGGCCTTGAAGTAATCCTTGATCGCAGGAATGGACTCCGCCTCGGCCGGCTTGGTATCGGCCAGGAACTTGGCGAATTCTTCTTCGAGCAGCTCATCTTTCGACTTGAAGCCCGGAATAAGCCCGAAGATCTTCTCCAGAATCTCGCGCAAGCCCAGCTTGCGGTCCACGGCCGCCGCCTTGCGCAGCTTGTCCAGCGTGTAGTGCTCGGTGGGTTTGTCGAAGACCTCGCGATTCACGTAATCAATGACCCGATCCCACTGCCCTGCTTCGATGGCCGTTGCAATCGCCTGGTCATGACGTACCGTGTCCTCAAATTTCTGGAAGAACATCCGGTCGATCTTCATTCCTTGCGGGCCGACTTCGGCGACCCCGATGGAATCGATCACGTCCTGTCCCAAGTGCTGATAGGTCGCGCCGGGCGGTGGTGGCGGCTCTGGTCCTTCGCCGCCTTTGCTCGGCGGCTTGGGAAGCTTCAATGCCTGGTCGTACTTGAATTCCTTTTCGAAGTATTCGCAGTTGGCGAAAAAGTCGAACATCTTGTAGCTGGTCTTGTCCGGCTGGGTGACGCCCGCCTTGATCTCATCGTCGAACAATTCCTCAAGAAAATTGTGCTTGCGGGTGCCACGTCCCTTGATCTGGATGAAGTCGGTGGGCGAGAAGATCGGGCGGAACAAGCCGAGGTTGAGCAGATCCGGGCAGTCGTAGCCGGTGGTCATCATCCCCACGGTTACGCAGACCCTGGCCTTGCTGGTTTTGTAGGCAGAACGGAAGTTCGCTGACCCCAGCAGTTTGTTGTTCGTGAAGTTGATGGTGAATTGCTGGGCATCGGCAATCTGCGATGTGACCTGAACCGCAAAATCCGATTGATACTTGCCCGGGAACATGCGGTCGGCCATTTCGTTGAGGATTTGGGTCAACTTGGCCGCATGCTTCTGACTGACCGCAAATATGATCGACTTGCCGATCTCCCGGCTGATCGGATCGCGTAGCGCGTTCTCCAGGAACGTCTTGCAGAACAATTGATTGGTCGCATCGGAGAAGAACCGCTTCTCGAATTCACGCTGGCCGAACGACTCCTGCAATTCACCGCCGACGCCCTCGTCAAAGGTGGCGACGAAGCCCTCTTCCGAAAGCAGCTGGGTCGTGACATCGGTCCGCGCATCGACAACCGTGGGATTGATGAGGAACCCGTCCTTGACGCCATCGAGCAAGGAGTAACGAAAGGTCGGCTGGCCGTCCTCGCAACCGAAGGTGCGGTAAGTGTCCAGCAGCAAGCGCCGTTCTGTTTCGCGCGGATCGCGGGTGGTCGGCTTGTTCCTGTCGAAGTGCTTCAGATAGTCACGCGGCGTGGCCGTCAATCCCAGCTTGTAACCGACAAAGTAATCGAAGACCGCGCGCGCATTGCCGCCAATGGAGCGGTGCGCTTCATCGGAGATGACCAGGTCGAAGTCGGTGGGCGAAAATTGGCGCTGATATTTGTTGTTGAACAGCAGCGATTGAACCGTGGTCACCACGATCTCTGCATGCCGCCAGTCATCGCGGTTTTCCTTGTAGATGACCGTCCTGTAGTCGGCCGACAGTAGCTCGGCAAACGCCTTCTTGGCCTGATCCTCCAGTTCCAGCCGATCCACCAGAAAGAGCACGCGCCGCGCATTCCCGGTTCGCAGGAACAACTTGATGACTGCCGCAGAGGTCAGCGTCTTGCCGGTACCCGTGGCCATCTCGAACAGGAAACGGTCGCTGCCTGCCTTCACTGCCTGCTGCAATACATGTACCGCATCCAGCTGATAAGGCCGCATGAAGCGCAGCTTGTTCGTCTGGACGTACTCGGCCCGTTCGGCCTCGTTGAGCCAGCCCGCTTCGGATTTATAGGTCGGCCGCTGGGTCAGTACGGTGTAATCGCGCTCGATGATTTCAGCAACAATCCGGTCCGGATTCGGCGTGGTTTGTCTGAATCCGACGACCGATTCCGGCGTGGGGAACGAAGTGATCAGGTAGGGGTTGCCGCGTTCCAGGTCCCAAAAATAATGCAGGTTGCCGTTGGACAGGATCACGAAGCGGCATTTTTGGGCTTTGGCGTACTTGCGTGCCTGCTCCTTGCCGACCAGGGGACTTTTACCCTCAGACTTCGCTTCCAGCACGATCAGCGGAAAGCCTTTGGGATCCAGCAAAAGGAAGTCGATGTAACCCTTGGAATCGCGCTCGAAGTCATTGCCGAGCGCATCGAGATCCTGCGTCTTGAGAGCGACGCCGGGCTCCAGGCTGATGTTGGCTGGCGTGTTGCCATCCGCGAAAAAGCGCCAACCGGCAGATTCCAGCAACTTGTTGATCTTGATGCGGGCTGTGGCTTCTTTCAAACTCATCGCGCTGGCAAGCTTCCCCGGGCTTGAATACCGCAGTGTAGACGATGCTCGCAATAATCGACCGAGGGGGACAAGCATAGAGAAATGCGAGAAGTAGGTTGACAGATATTTCTGGCTTCTGACTTTTCGCCTCGACGACTCCTGAATCCCAGCTCCCGACTTCCGCCTCAATAGAGCCTGCGTTTCGGCCCGGGCGGACTGATCGAATAACGCTTGTAATGCCATTGGTATTGCAGCGGCGCGATGCGCACGCAGCGCTCGACGCCCTCGTTCAGGGCCGTGCAGGCGACGCGCAAATCGGTATCGGCAATGCCTGGCGGGGCGGCCTCGATATGGATGCGAAAGCCGGCGCCACGCGGCAGGCGTTCGGCAAACGCAAACAACACCGTGGCACCCGTGCGCTCGGCCAGGCGCGGCACCAGCACCATGGTCAACGCCTCGATGCCGAAGAATGGCGCGAACTCGCCCTCGCCCTGGCGCGGCTGCTGGTCGGGCAGGATGCCGACCACGCCACCGGCGGCAAGGCGTCGATACAGGCTGCGCACGCCCGCGCCCTCGGCGCGCACCTGTTCGACTTTCGATGCGCCGCGCGCCTTGATCAGCAGTGGCTCGAAGCGGCTGTGGCGCGGCGGACGGTAGACGATCGCCAGCGACGTGCGCGCGGCCAGCCAGTAGCTCAGAAGTTCCCAGCAGCCCAGGTGCGGCGCGGCAATGATGACGCCCTTGCCATTCGCCAGCGCCTGCTCGAACAAATCCAATCCACGCACCTCGCGAACCAGGGCCAGCGCCTGTTGTGGCCTGCCGGACCAGACCTTGGCCACTTCCAGCGCCGCCTTGCCGGTCTCGCGCAGGACGCCGCGTGCATCCACTTGTCCTGCCAGCGCCCTGTCTTGCGTTTCAAGCAAGGCGAGGTTGATGGTGGTGATGCGGCGTTCACGTCCGTTGCGCCACCAGAGCAGGTCGCCGAAGACGCTGCCGATGGCATGCAGAATGCGCAAAGGCAACAATCCGGCCAACCACAACACGGCATACAGCAGGCGCATGGACCAGGTCATCGCGTCGATTTCAGGGGGAAAGACATGATTCTAACGGTTGCACCGCATCGGGCCGCCGTTGCCGTCTGCGGAAGGCGACGGTGATCGCGCTGATCCAGCGCGTCAGCGAAGCGCGCGTCGAAGTCGATGCGGAAATCGTCGGCCAGATCGGAGCCGGCCTGCTCGCCCTGGTCGCCATCGAGCGCGGTGATGGCGAAGCGCAGGTCCGGCGCATGCTGGAACGCATCCTCGGCTATCGTGTCTTCGGCGACAGCGAAGGCCGCATGAACCGTTCGTTGCGCGATGTCGGCGGCGGCTTGCTGCTGGTCTCGCAGTTCACCCTGGCCGCCGACACCTCCAGCGGCATGCGTGCCGGTTTCAGCGGCGCAGCCAGTCCCGAGCTTGGCGAGCACCTGTTCAATCGCCTGGTCGAACTGGCACGAATTGCGCATCAGCCAGTGGAAACCGGGCGCTTTCGTACCCACATGAAGGTGCAGCTGGTCAACGACGGCCCTGTCACCTTTCATTTGCGGGTCGCCCCGGAGATTTGATGCGACCTTCAAGCCGGCATCAAGATCCCAGCATTTTCAACAACTTGGGCCGCCCTTGACGGGCCTCCTATACTTCCGAGTCTTTGTTTAAGGTACAGCAGAACACCCATGGCGACCGAGCATATCCAGGAGCAAAAGACCACCGACATCAAGATGCTCATCATCAAGGGCAAGGAACAGGGATACCTGACCTATGCCGAGGTGAATGACCATCTGCCGGATGACATCGTCGATCCCGAGCAGATCGAAGACATCATCGGCATGATCAACGACATGGGCATCGAGGTGCACGAGATTGCGCCCGATACCGAGACCCTGCGCGCCACCTCTGCCGGCACCAGCGACGACGACACGGCCACCGAGGAAGCAGTCGCCGTGCTGTCCGCGGTCGATGCCGAAGTCGGTCGCACCACCGATCCGGTGCGCATGTACATGCGCGAGATGGGCACCGTCGAGCTGCTCACCCGCGAAGGCGAGATCGCCATTGCCAAGCGCATCGAGGAAGGCCTCAACCAGGTGCAGGCCGCGCTGGCCAGCTTCCCCTGGTCGATCCAGTTGCTGGTCGAGGAGTACGACCAGGTCACCGAGGGCAAGAAGCGCATGTCCGAGGTGGTCACCGGCTTCCTCGACATCGAAGTGCCGACGCCCGAGGAAATGGCCGCTGCCGCCGCCAAGGAAAACGAAGCCGCCGACGCCGATGGTGACAACGACAGCGAAGATGATGCCGAAGGTGGCGATGAGGAATCGACACCGGTCGATACCGGCCCGGATCCGCTGGAAGTGGCGCGGCGCATGGGTGAATTGCGCACCGGCTACGCCAAGTTCCAGAAGCTGTCGGAAAAGCACGGCCTTGGCGACAAGAAGGCGCTCAAGCTGCGCGACCAGATCGCCGAGGAGTTCCTCAAGCTCAAGCTGCCGGCGATCCTCATCGATGCCCTCGTGCGCAAGCTGCGCGAGGTGGTCAGCAACATCCGCCACCACGAGCGCCTGATCATGGACGTCTGCATCAAGCAGGCGAAGATGCCGCGCAAGGAATTCCTCAAGGTCTTCCCATCCAACGAGACCAATCTCGAATGGGCCGACGAACTGATGAAGAAGCGGCAGAAGTGGTCGCCAGCGGTGAAGACGCACAAGGACGCGCTGGTCGGCGAGCAGCACAAGCTGGTCGCGATCGAGAACACCCTGTTCCTCAGCGTCGCCGACATCAAGGAAATCAACCGCGCCATGTCGATCGGCGAGGCCAAGGCACGCCGCGCGAAGAAGGAAATGGTCGAGGCCAACCTGCGCCTGGTTATTTCCATTGCCAAGAAGTACACAAACCGCGGCCTGCAGTTCCTTGATCTCATCCAGGAAGGCAACATCGGCCTGATGAAGGCGGTCGACAAGTTCGAATACCGCCGCGGCTACAAGTTCTCGACCTACGCCACCTGGTGGATCCGCCAGGCGATCACGCGTTCGATTGCCGACCAGGCGCGCACCATCCGCATCCCCGTGCACATGATCGAGACGATCAACAAGCTCAACCGCATCAGCCGCCAGATGCTGCAGGAAATGGGCCGCGAGCCGACCCCGGAAGAACTGGCCGTGAAGATGGAGATGCCCGAGGACAAGATCCGCAAGGTGCTGAAGATCGCCAAGGAACCGATCTCCATGGAAACACCGATTGGCGACGACGAGGATTCGCACCTCGGCGACTTCATCGAGGATCTGTCGATCGTCTCGCCAATCGAATCCTCGACCAACATCGGCCTCATGGAAACCGTGCACGACGTGCTTGGTGGCCTCACTCCGCGGGAGGCGAAGGTGCTGCGCATGCGCTTTGGCATCGACATGAATACCGACCACACCCTGGAGGAGGTCGGCAAGCAATTCGACGTCACCCGCGAGCGCATCCGCCAGATAGAGGCCAAGGCCCTGCGCAAGCTGCGCCACCCGAGCCGCTCGGAACAGCTGCGCAGCTTCCTCGATCTCGAGTAGCTGGTCAGCCGGCAGAAAAGACAACGCCCGCGCTGATCACGCGGGCGTTCTCGTTTGTCCACCACGGCGCGTCAACCAACCGGCCGATCAGGTTTGGATGCCCATTTTTTCCATGCGCCGGTATAGCGCCTGTCGCGACAGGCCGAGATCCGCAGCGGCCTGGCTGATGACGCCGCGGGCACGCTGCAAGGCAGCTTCGATCATGCCCTTGTCCGGTTCGGCATCCGCTGCCGGGCGGCGCCCGGCGACACGCGCCGGCTCCACAGCCAGGTCGCGCGCGCTGATCACGCCATCGCGACACAGCAGGCTGGCCCGATCAATCGCGTTTTTCAGTTCACGCACATTGCCCGGCCAGGCATGCGCGAGCAGGGCCGCGCGCGCGCCGCTGTCGAGCGTCGCCCTGCCCTGCAGGAAATGTTCGGCTAGCGGCAGGATGTCCTCGCTGCGTTCGGCCAGCGGTGGCAGGCGCAGCTCGATCACGTTGAGCCGATAGTAGAGATCCTCTCGAAACTGGCCTTCGCGGATCAGGCTTGGCAGGTCGGCATTGGTTGCACTGATCACGCGCACCGAAACCTTGCGCGTCTTGCTCGAACCGAGGCGCTCGAACTGGCCGGTCTCGAGGATGCGCAACAGCTTCATCTGCCCGGCCAACGGCAGATTGCCGATCTCGTCGAGGAACAAGGTGCCGCCATCGGCCGCCTCGAAGCGACCTTCGCGCGCACGGGTTGCGGCGCCGGTATAGGCCCCGGGTTCGGCACCGAATAGTTCGGCCTCGATCAGCTCGGATGGCAGGGCGCCACAATTGACCGTGATGAACGGGCCCTGCGCGCGCGTGGAATTGGCCTGGACGATTTCCGCGATGCGTTCCTTGCCGGTGCCATTCGGTCCGGTGATCAGCACCGGCACATCGGCGCGGGCGACCTGGCAAGCCAGTTCGATCACCCGCTCCATGGCGCTGGAGGCGTAGACGACGCCGCGCAGGTCGAAGCGGTCGTCGAGCTGGCGCCGACGGCGGCGACGCTCGTCGCGGAATCGCGTGACCTCGCGCGTAGCCTCGGAAAGCTCAAGCAGGTTTTCCACCGTCGCCAGCAGCTTGTTGTCATCCCATGGCTTGCCGAGGTAATCACCGGCGCCGGCCTTGACCAGTTCAACCGCCGTCTCCAGGCGTGTCCAGGCGGTCAACAGGATGATCGGCAGATCGGAATGCTCGCGCCGGACGGCCCGATACAGCTCGATGCCTTCCTCGCCGGACGTCGTATCGGCGCTGAAGTTCATGTCCTGCACGACCAGATCGATGTCTTCGCGGGCAAGCAGGTCAAGGCCCTGCGCCGGCGAAGTGGCGACCAGCGTACGGATGTCATGCAGCGCAAACAGCACGTCGAGTGCGGTTCCCACTGCCGGATTGTCGTCGATCACCAATACGGTGCGCATGGTTCGGTTCTGTCGTGTGCATCGCCGCATGCTGCTTGGATGCAGCACGACGCGAAAGGGTTTGATTTTACGGGAATAGGGAATAGGGAATCGTTACAGCAAAGAGCGCCGGCTTTTGCGCCAAACCGATTCACTATTCCCCATTCCCCATTCCCGGCCTTTCAGACACTCCTCGTCGCCACTGCCGGTGGCACCCGCGAGGCGCGCATGGCCGGACCGAGCACTGCCAGTTGCCCCAGCGCCCACAGGCAGAGGAAGCCGACGGGCACGTAGTACCAGGGCAACCGCGGAGACTGGTAGCTCTGCATCATCCACAGGCTGAAGGCGTAGGCGAGCACCGCGCCGACCAGCAGGCCGAACGTGGTGATGATGAAATTCTCGGTCTGGAAATAACGCAGGATGTCCCGTTTCGAAGCACCCAGCGCGCGTCGCGTGCCGATCTGACGCGTGCGCTGGGCGACCCAGAAACTGGCCATGCCGACGATGCCGAGCGCCGTCACCATGAGCAGGGCGGCGATGACGGCGGTCAGGATGATGGCCATCGCGCGGTCACCGGAATAGGCGTCATTTCGTGTTTCCGCCATCGTGTGTACCTTGCCGATGATCCGGCTCGTGTTCGAATCGGCAAGTTTCTGCTCGACCAGCTTCATGACCTCGTCGCGGCGCCCCGGCTCGGCCCGCACGAGATAGCGGGACGAGTTGCCGTAGGGCATGAAGGCCGGAACTAACGTCGAGTTGTCGACCGAGCTGCTGCTCATCCAGGGCTGCTGGAGCCGATCGACGATGCCGACGATCGTGCTGGTCGGCGGGTCTTCCCCCATGTAAATGGACTTGCCGAGCGCATCGCCATCCGGAAACAGCTTGTCGGCCAGCGCCTTGGTCACGATGATCGAAGCCGGCTGCAGGCGATCTCCGAAATTGACGTCGGCGATTTCCTCGGGCTTGAAGTTGCGCCCGGCGATCAGGTTCACGTCGAACGTATCGAGGGCGTGATCGTCGACGATGTAGATCGCCGTGTCGGCGGTCGAGGTCTTCTGCTTCGGCTGCAGGCTGAGGCCGGTGCTCCAGCCCCCCTCGCTCATCGGCACCGAATTGGTGACCGTGACTGCGGCCACGCCAGGCAGCTGTCGGATCAGAGCCAGATCCTCGCGGATGGTCGCGCGGGCATTGAAGCCTTCGCCGAAGCCCGAACTGCCGAGATGGAAGGTATCGGTTTCGTTCATGCCGCTCGGCCGGTTCATGTGGTCCAGGCGCTGGCCAATGATGAACAGTGCGTTGCAGACAATGGCCAGGGTCATGGCCACCTGAACGCCGATCAGGATCATCGAGACCTTGCTGCGCATCAGGGCGGAAAAGATGGGACGGATTTCCATGGCTTTTTTCCGGGAATGGGGAATAGGGAATGGGGAATGGGAAAAAAGTGGATGGGTACGGGCGCGCTCTTTGCTTTCGCCACTCCCCATTCCCTATTCTCATTCCCCGCTTCTCAGATCTTCAACTGCGCTGCGGGCTGCACGCGGCACGCCCGCCAGGTCGGATAGACGCCGGCCAGCACCGAGGAAACGATCGCCAGGGCGACGGTGACGAAGATCATGGTCCAGTCGAGGTGGGCCACGGTCTTGTATTCCGAGTAGAGGGCGCGCACCGCGAGCAGGCCGAGGCCGGTGAGGGCGAGACCGAGGATGCCGCCGCTCAGACCCACCACACCCGACTCGATCAGGAACTGGTTGAACACCTCGCGCCGACTCGCTCCGAGCGCGCGGCGCAGGCCGATTTCGCCGGACTTGCGCGTGAACTTGGCCAGCAGCAGGCCAATCGTGTTGACCAGGCAGACCACGAGGAAGGCGAATGCGAGGCCGGTCTGCACCTGCACATCGCGCGACACCACTTCCTGATCGTCCATCCATTCGTTGACGTCGAGCAGGCGATTGTTGAGGGGTCGCGGGAAGCGGCCGAGCTTCTTCTGCTCGTTCACGTAGCTGTCGAGGAAGGACTTGTAGTCGGCCAGCCGCGCAGGTGTATCCAGTTGCACCCACATCTGCATCCAGACGCAATCGGAATCGAGGTAGGCATCCCAGCCATCGCCCGGCGATTTCCAGCAGCTGTTGTTGCCCGACGAGCGCTGCTTGAGATCCACCGCCGTGGTGAACGGCATGAAGAATTCATCGGGATCGGCGAACGCGCCATTGGTCAGGTCGTAGTAGCGCGAACGCAACTTCCAGTCGTCGAGCACGCCGACGATCGTGTAGTCGATGTCGTCCATGCGCACCGTGCGACCGACGCTGTCCTGGCCACCGAACAGCTTTTCGTTCATCTCCTTGCCGAGTACGACGACGCGTTCGTGACTGGCGTCCTGGTCGTGGCTCCACGGCCCACCGTATTGGAACGGCGGCTCGAACATGCCGAAAAAATCGGTATAGGCGACCCGGCCAAGTGAACGAAACGGTTTCAGATCCTTGTTCTCGGGCTGGATCGGCAGGGCCAGCTTGAACATCGCCGCCTGCTTGTCGGCCTTGCCGGCTTCCATCAGGGCGACGGCATCGCGATAGGTGACCTGGTCGGGTGGACGCCCATCGTCGTAGAAGCTGTCGTCGGCGCTCCAGTTGTCGAGCTGGACGTAGTGCAACGTATCGCTCTTCCACGGAATCGGGTCGCTGCCCATCAGGTGCATGACGGTGAGCGTTGTCATGCTCGCGGCAATACCGAGGCCGATACCGACGACCATCAGCGCGGTCAGGATCGGATTTCGCCGCAAGCTGCGCATGCCAAGTTGCAGATAGTAGGAGAACATAGGCGTCGGGAATCGAGAGTGGGGAATGGGGAATCGTCAGAGCGAACGCAGCGCGGAATTCAGGTCTCGGGTGAAACCGGCTCGGCCTTGACCGATTCCCGATTCCCCATTCCCGATTCCACCGAGCCCCGCAAGCGGGGCTCGTCGTCGAAATCCGTGACCTGGCCGTCGATGACGTGCACGTTGCGCTGGGCGCGGGCGGCCAACTCGGGATCATGGGTGACCATGACGATGGTGGTGCCTTGCCGGTTCACTTCTTCGAGCAGTTCCATGACCCCGCGCGCCATCAGCGAATCGAGGTTGCCGGTGGGCTCATCGGCCATCAGCAGGCGCGGTGATCCGGCCAGTGCTCGCGCAATCGCCACGCGCTGCTGCTGACCGCCCGAGAGTTCCGAGGGGTAGTGCTTCATGCGCGAGGACAGGCCGACCCGGGTCAGCGATTCCTCGATGCGCTTCTTGCGCTCGGCGGCGGCGAAGCCGCGATAGCGCAATGGCACATCGACGTTGTCGAACAGGTTCAGATCGGGAATCAGGTTGAAGCTCTGGAAGATGAATCCGATCTTCTCGTTGCGCAACTTCGAGCGTGCGTCGTCGTTGAGGCCGCTGACGTTGACACCATCGAGCAGGTACTCGCCTCCGCTGAACTCCTCGAGCAGGCCGGCTATGTTGAGGAAGGTGGTCTTGCCGGATCCCGACGGACCGGTCACCGCGACGAACTCGCCTTCGCGCACGTGGATCGAAAAATCACGCAAGGCATGGGTTTCGATCAGGTGGGTGCGGTAGACCTTCTGCAGGTGGGTCATTTTTAACATCGGCGTTGCCTCTGTTGGGAATGGGGAATGGGAAATCGAGAATGGGCAGGAACAGGAAGGGAGCAGTTTGGCGGGATTTCGCTGTTCCGATTCCCGATTCTCCATTTCCTGTTCCCGTCAATTCAGCGCCACCCTTTGTGCGCCATTGAACAGGTCGGTTCCGGAGATCACGATGCGGTCGCCTTCCTTGACGCCGGAAATGATCTCGACCGCATTGAGACTGGTGGCACCAACTTCGATCGGGGTGCGTTCGGCTACGCCGTCGCGTACCACATAGGCGACGCGGCCGGCGCCGGAGTCGATGAAGGGGCCGCGCTCGACCATCAACACATCGGGGTGTTCGTCCATCAGGATGCGCGTGGTCAGGCGCTGGTTCTGGCGCAGGCCGGCCGGCTTCTTCTCGCCGAAACGGATGCGGCCGCTGACCTGGCCATCGATGACTTGCGGCGAGACTGCGCTGATCGTGCCGCTGTAGCTGCCGGAACTGTCGCGAATCTCGGCGGCCATGCCGATGCCGAGGTCATGCGCAAAGACCTCGGGCACCTTGATCTCGATTTCCAGCGCGCTGAGATCGACCACGGTGAGGATCGGCGCATTCGCGGCGACGTTGGCGCGCTGCTGCACGATCAACTGGCCGACCTGGCCATCGACCGGCGAGCGCACTTTCAACTCCTCGACCTGGCGCTGCAGGTCCTCGGCCAGCAGGCGCTGGCGATCCAGCGCCAGTCGCTTGCTCTTCAGTTCAAAGGCGAGACTTTCGACGTCGAGCTTCATGCCGGCTTCGGCGTTGGCCACGGTGATGTCGGCCTTGGCCAGCGCATCCCTGGTGCGCAGCAAATCCATTTCCGACATGGCGCCGGCATCGAAGGCGCGTTGCGTGCGTTCGACCTCACGCTTGGCCGTCTGCCGATCGATCATTGCCTGGTCGAGCAATTTCTTCGCTGCCAGTTGCTGCTTGCGGTGATCGAGGCTGGCACGCTGCACATCGATCTCGAGGCTTTCGCGGGTGGCTTGTTCCTGCTGCAGGCGATTGCTGAGTTCCGGGCTGACCACCTCGGCCAGCACCTGATCCTTGCTGACCTTGTCGCCGGCATTGATGTCGAGGATGACCGTGCCGGCACTGGCTGCATACAAGGTCGGACTCACCGCGGCAACCACGCTGCCCTGCACCGAGACTTCGCGGGTCAGCGTGCCGCGCTTGACTTCGGCAATGCGCAGGCGACTCATGCTTGCCGAACTGTCCGAGGAAAACAGGCGCGTCGCCGTCGGCACGATCAGGACCAGCAGCACGATCAGCACGACCGCGCCAATGCCGAACTTGAGCCAGCGCTTGCCACGCTGCGGCTCGTGCTTGAGCTGCCTGTCCTGTGCCGAGGTGTCGCGAATCATCCAGCTCTCCATGAGCGGCTCAAGGCGGCCGCCACGGGATCTTTTCAGCAAGCCCCGTGCCAGCGTTCAAGTCATTGAATGCACGTGGTTTTCCGGCAATCCCCGTGGCTGCGGACAGTGTCCGCGGCAGCTCTGCGGACAGCTGCGGACAGCCACCGTCGTGCTTCCTGCCCGGGCGCGTTTGCCAGCGCGGGTGGCCCGGGCCGGGCCCACTCGCGGGCATCCGGCATGCGCCGTGGCGTGGCAGTGCTGCCGCCGCGGCCATGGCCTGGCCTTCGACCAAGAATCGTTCCGAGGCTTTGCTATGATCGGGCCGCACGAGGGCAGGGGAACATGGCCGACCGCTTCCAGGACATTCCTGGCTACGAAATGATCAGCGAGCTGGGCGAGGGCGGCATGGCGACCGTCTACCTCGCCATCCAGCATTCGCTGGACCGCAAGGTCGCGATCAAGGTCATGCGTCGCGAGTTGCGGGTGGGCAATGGCCCGATGCCGGAGTTCGAGCGGCGCTTCCTGCTTGAAGGCCGCACCATGGCCAAGCTGCCGCATCGCAATATCGTCGCCGTCTACGACATCGTCACCCGCGACGACATTGCCTATATCTCGATGGAGCTGCTGGAAGGCGGCACGCTCGCCGAACGCATGCGCAGCGGACTTTCCCTGGGCGAGGCGATTGGCGTCATCGTGCAACTTGCCAATGGACTCGAGTACGCGCACCGCAACGGCGTCATCCATCGCGACCTGAAACCCTCGAACGTGATGTTCCGCGATGCCGCGACGCCGGTGCTGACCGATTTCGGCATCGCCAAACATGCCGATGTGCTGGCCTCGCGCATCACGCAGACCGGGCTCGTCCTTGGCACGCCAACCTACATGAGCCCCGAACAGGCCGCCGGTCGCGAGATCGATGGTCGAGCCGACCAGTACGCGCTCGGCATCCTCTTCTACGAGATGCTCACCGGCACGCCGCCATTCACCGGCGACAACCCGATGGCGGTGTTGATGGGCCATGCGCTGCAGCCACCACCGCCGCTGCCCGACGACCTGCGCCCGCTGCAGCCGATCTTCGATCGCATGCTGGCCAAGGATCCAAACGACCGCTTCGCGAACCTGCAGGAATTCGTCAAGGCCCTGCGCGGACTGGTGGTCGGCAATGACGAGCTGGTCAAGCAGCTCGGCGCCATCACCACGGCAAGCACCTCCGAGCGTTTGCGCGCGCTGGGTTTCTCCGGCGAGTACACCGGTGGCGACAGCGGCTTTGCCCTCGATCTGCTGCGCATGCCGCAGACCGATCCGTCGATCAGCCAGCATGCCACGACCTCGATGATCGACCAGGCGCTGCAACGACCGCGCCTGTTGGCGATGGTCGTGGCGGGTGTCGGCGTGCTTGTCCTCGGCTTGGTGCTGTGGGCGGCGTTCAAGCCGCGCAGCCTGAGCCAGGATGACCAGTATCTCGTGCGCACCCTGCTGCGCGAGGCCGATCGCATGGTCGAGAGTGGCGATCTGCTCGCCCCACCCGGCGCCAATGCGTTCGAGGATGTGCAGAAGGTGTTGCAGAAGGATCCGGAAAACGAGCGCGGCCTTGAATTGCTCGGCCTGATCGCGACGACCTTGCGCAACGAGGCGGAAAAGTCGCTGGCAGCCGGCGATCTCGATGCCGCCAGCGAAGTGGCCAACCAGGCCATGCTCGTTGCCCCGGACAACGAGGAAGTGCAGGCCCTGATCCAGCGCATTGCCGCCGGCGAGAAACAACGCCTGGCCAACGAACGCGTCAACGCGTTGCTGAAGAAGGCCGATGCCGCCGGCAAGCGCACCGGTCCGGATGGTGCCTATGCGCTGTTGCGCTCGGCCTTGAGCCTGGACCCGCTGAACAAGGAGGTACAGGCACGCCTGAAATCGCTCACCGATGTCGAGTTCACGCGCATCCGGGATCTGCTGGCCGCGTCCGACAGCGCCGCCGCCGCGCAGGCACTGGACGAATTGCGCGCCGAGTTTGGTTCTGATCCGGCCTTTGCCGCGCTAAGCCAGGAACTGGCCAGGGCGCAGCAGCTCGAAGCCAGCAACCTGCGCATCGCGGATCTGCTTGGCAAGGCCGGCGCCGCGCTGGCGGCAGGCCGTGTCAGCGAACCGGCCGGTGACAATGCCTTTGAATGGTTCGAGCAGGCGCGGCAGATCGATGGCGAACATCGCAAGGTCGATGCCTTCAAGCAAACCCTGGCCAGCCAACTGGTCGCCGATGCGAAATCCGCGCAGTCCCGCGGCGACACCGGCATGGCGCTTGATCGCGCCGAGCTGGCCTTGCGCGTCGATCCCGCCTCGACCCTGGCCGCCGGCATCCGCGACACTGCGCAGCAGACGCTCGGCACGCGGCGCGCAGCGATTGCCTCGCAACTGAACCTGGCGCGCTCGGCGATTGCATCCGGACGCTTGCTGCCGCCGGCGAAGGACAATGCACGCGACGTTCTCGAAGCCTTGTTGCAGAACGATCCGCAAAACCCCGATGCGCTGAAACTGCGCGAGGCCTTGCCACGCGTGGTGGCCGATGCCCTGCGCGGTGCCGCCGAGCGCAACGAGCTGGACATCGCCGTACCCCTGGCGAGCGCGGCCGCCCTCGCCTACCCGGACGATGCCCGCATTGCCGAGCAGATTGCCGACGTGCGCAAGCGCCAGGCGGCGGAAAAGGCCAATGCAGAGCGATTGGCAAGCGAGCAACGCCTGGCCGCCTTGATCCAGCAGCGTCCACTGGTGGGCAAGGATGCCGGCGCGGCGGTCGAGGCCATCCTCAGCCTGCGTGCGGCCGGCTCCGAGCTGAGTGCCCGCTACGAGCAGAAACTGGCCGATGTCTTTGCCGACGACATGCGCAATGCCGCCAACCTCGATGCCGGCAATGCCAGTCTGGCGGCAATCCGCATGGCGGCGCGCGAACTGGGCAACAGCCGCGCCCTGGTCGCGATCGAACCGGCGGCGGCAACGCGGATTGCCGCGCTGGAAAAACAGCGCACGGCGGAACTCGCGGCACAAAACGGCGAACTGGTGATCAACGCCCTGCCCTGGGGCATCGTCGATCGCGTCCTCGATGGTGCGCGCCAGCCCATCGAACTGCCCGAGGAACGCACGACGCCATTGACCCTGACCCTGCCGGCCGGCAGCTATTACGTGACCTTGCGCCACCCGCAATCGGGCAAGACGGTTTCCGCCTTTGCGCGGGTCAGCGCCGGCAAGAGCAGCCAGACCAGCGGCAGTTTCCCGACCCTGAGCGCCGAGGAGTACCTCAAACATGCGCGGCTCTGAGCTGCGCCGCCTGCTGGCCCTGCTCGCCCTGCTGGCGACGCCGGCGCTGGCCGATTGGAAACAGGACTATGCGCGCGGCCTGGAAGCCGCCAAGGATGGTCGCTGGGCGGATGTCGATCGCCACATGCAGGGTGCGCTCGCCGACAACCCGAATGCCGCCGAGCGCGTTCGCCTGTACGGCCAACGCTTCGAGGCCTATGTGCCGCAACACTATGCCGGGCTTGCCGCGTTGCGCCTTGGTGACTGCAACAAGGCGCTGGCGCTGTGGGCGCAGGGCGACAATGCCGCCGTTGTCAGCAGGGTGTCGGCATTGGCCGATGAGGAAGACCGCGGTCGCCTCGAATGCAGCAACCAGCTCGTGCGCCAGGGCCAGACCGCCGAGCCCAGGCCCGCCGCCAGCCAACCCGAGCAGGCGCCACGTGCCGAACCGGCGCCACCCCCGCGCCGCGAACCAGCACCGCCATCTACCCCCGTCGTGCAGGTTCCACCGCCGGCGCGACCGCCGACGGCGGAAATACGTGAATCCAGCCCGCTGTCCGCGCAGATCCTGCGTCCCCTGCTCGATGCCTACCTGAGTGGCCGCTATGCCGACGTGCTCAAGCTCAGCAATCAGGTGCCGCCGACTCCACGACTGCGCTGGCACATGCTCACGCTGCGCGCAGCCGCTGCATTCAACTTGAGTCAATTGGGACAAATGACGGATGCGGAAGGGATCGCCCGCAATGCCGTTGCCCAGGCACGCGAGGCGGATTCCACGCTGAAGCCGGATGCCGATTATTTCTCGCCGAAATTCATCCGTTACTACAACTCGCGTTGATGCAAGGCAGCTGCGGAGTCCGGGGCGGGATCACGCGCCATCCGCCTGCGCGGGACAGGCGGGGTGGCGCGTAGCGCTGGTTCAAGCCGGATCGGCGCTCAGAACCGGAGCACGCCCGAGGCCGACACGGTATCGGATGTGTCCGAGAAATCCGCGCCGATATCGATCTGGAACTTGCTGAAGGCCATACCCGCGCCAATGGCGTAGTGGGTCTGGCTGCCTTTGCGCCCGGATGAGAAGGTCACTGCATTGGCTTCCGGGTTCTGCGTGGCCGGATCGAAGTTCGGGGGGTTGCCGCGATAGACCAACTCGTGCGCCGGATCGCGCCAGACGCCCGCGCGCAGGCTGAACGGGCGCGCGGTGGCAAAAGTGTATTCGGCGCCGAGGCGCACCTCGGTGCCATCGTCAAGCTTGAGCGGATCCAGGCTGCTGGCCTGATCGGAGTCGAACAGGGAAACCAGATTGTCGGTCACCTGCGAGTAGGCCACGCGACTGACATCGAGGTTGATGACCCAGGCATCGCTGGGGCGAACGCTGAGGCCGATGCCGAAAACATCCGGCACGTTCAACGAGGTGCCGAGCTTGATCGATTCACCGGGGAAATTCGGCGACGACAGCACCGCGTCGTAGTCCAGCGACGGCGCATGCCGATAGGAGAGCCCGCCGCTCAGCCAATCGGTGAGGACGAGGCGCGCGCCAAGGGTGAAGCCGACCTTGCCATCACCATCGAGGTTTGCTTCACGGCTCAGTTGCGAGCCATCCTGCGGCGAAAAGCGATCGGTCGTGGTGCGGATGTCGAGCAGGTAGTAGTTGATGCCAAGGCCGAAGGAAAGACGGTCGCTGGCCTTGAAGCCCATGGCCACGCCATAGCTGTCGACGCCGAAACTGGTGTTCACGTCATAGGCAAAGACATTGCCGGTGTAGCCGCTGCCGTCACCGGTGACGGTCACCGCGCCGGCACTCTGGAAGTCCGAATCGTAGTTGATGACCTCGTAGCGGTAGATCGCGAACGACATGCGCTCGCCGGGATAGACAAACGAGAACGAACGCAGCGAATTGGTGCGGTCATCCTGGGAGGAATAATTGAGGCCGGAGGAATTGAAACCGTTGTACTGGGCGGTGCCGCCATCGAGCCAGCGCGTGTTGGTGCTGACCGAGCGCAGTTCGGCCGACACTTCGGGACTGACCAGTTGCGTCAGTCCGGCGGGATTCGCATAGGCCGCCGATGCGTCATCGGCAAGACCGAGGAAGGCACCGCCCATGCCGAGCGCACGCGCACCCGGATTGGAAAAGCTGAAGGGCAGGCTCGCATTGGCCTCGTTGTCGGTGATCGCCCATGCATTGCCGGTCATGCCGACCAGTCCGATTGCCACAGCAGTTGCGAGTAACTTGTTCATTCCTGTACTCCCCGATTGAGCGAATGAGATCCGTCAGTTCAAGACACGGCGGCAACGATAACACGAGGTCAACGCGCGGGCATCGCTGCGCAAATCCGCCCTGTTGCGCCGCACCAAGCAAGCCGGATTTGCCGGCGACGGCAGCACCGGGGTTCACCCGGTGGCGTCAGGCGATGCGTCGGCTCGGTTGCCTGTGGCAGGCGTCCAGCGCCTCGTCGATGACCGCGATGCCGGCGTCGGTGCGATGGGCGTTCTCGCTGAGGTGGCGTCGCCAGCGCCGCGCGCCGGGCAAGCCTTGATACAGGCCCAGCATATGCCGGCTTATGTGCTGCAGCTTGCCACCGGCAGCCAGATGGGCCTCGATATACGGACGCATGCGCTCGATCACTTCCTCGCGCGCCGGCAACGGCGTTGCATGGAGAGCCTGTTCGAGTTCGGCAAGCCGATACGGCTCGTGGTAGGCAACGCGGCCGAGCATGGCTCCATCGACATGGCGCAGGTGGTTCTGCACTTCCAGGACCTTGTCGATGCCGCCGTTGATGATGACGGTCAGCTGCGGGAAATCGCGCTTCAATTGATATACGCGCTCGTAGTTGAGCGGCGGCACGTCGCGGTTTTCCTTCGGCGAAAGGCCTTGCAGCCAGGCCTTGCGCGCATGCACGACGAAGACCGTGCAACCCTGCGCACTGACTGCCCCGATGAAATGCTGGAGGTCGGTGTACTCATCCTGCGCATCGACGCCGAGCCTGCATTTGATGGTGACGGGAACGGCCACCGCTTCCTGCATCGCCGCGAAACACTCGGCGACAAGTGCCGGTTCACGCATCAGGCAGGCACCAAAGCGGCCGGATTGCACGCGATCGGACGGACAGCCGACATTGAGATTGATCTCGTCGTAGCCGTATTGCGCGGCGATCCGCGCGGCCTCGGCCAGTTCGCGCGGATCGGAACCCCCCAGTTGCAGGGCCAGCGGATGCTCGGCGCGATCAAAGCCGAGCAGGCGTTCGCGATCGCCATGGATCAGTGCCGGCGACGTGACCATCTCCGTGTACAAGCGCGCATGCGGGGACAACAGGCGATGGAAGTAGCGGCAGTGCCGATCGGTCCAGTCCATCATCGGCGCGACGGAAAGCCGCCACGGGTTCGCGGCCGGAATATCTGCAAGCGGGGACATGGCGCGATTCTACGTGAAGCCGCTCGGTGATGGCCGCGAACCCCTGCGCGTGGAAGTTCTTGCCCTGCCCGCTACCGGCGGCGAAACGGCGATTCAGGTTCAGCCGCCGACCCCGGCGATGGGTGCAACGCCAATCCAGTGCAGGTGGGCCCAGAAGGCAAATGCCGCCCACGCGCCAATGCCGGCGATGCCGGCCAGCAGATCACCGACAACGGTGCCGCGCGCCCGGGTCACGCCGTTGCGGCGATCACGCCGGCGCGAAATCGCGAAGAGGACAATGGCCCAGGCCAGGAAGCTGCCAAACAGGATGACGTCATGCAGGAAACCGGTGGCGAGCAGGTGGCCAAGCGCCCACAACTTGACGCCGGCCAACATCGGATGTCCGAGCCAGGCTTTCAGGTGGTTGCGTGGAACATAAGCCGCCGCAACAAGGACAAAGGCGAACAGGGTGAACAGGGAATTGGCATGGCGCAGCGCGAGCGGTGGCACGTAAAGCGACACCGGCTGCTGGCGGGCGAGGCCGAAGCCCCAGACGATCAACACCAACCCCGCCAATGACAGCACGGCGTAAAGCGCCTTCCAGCCATTCTTGCCCAATCTGGCGATCATGCGCTCGCGAAAGCCGTCGCCGAAAACGCGCACGGAATGGGTGCCGAGCAGGATCAGCAAACCGAGAATCAGGAAGGTCATGGCGGGTTTCCTCGTCGATGAGAATCGTGGCGCAGGTTGATGGTGATGGCGCGCTTCCCGGAGGTGCCGCGGGGTAGTCGTCCCGCCTGCCTGCGCGCCTGCGGGCGACCATACACTGAACGCTGCATCCGCGGACTTCAGCGAGGGCACCACGCGCAGGATGGGCCCTGCATTGCCGCCCTGCACGGATGCACAAGGCGAGCACGGAGCAAGCAGCGAGCAAGAAAAAGCCGCAGGCTGGGCTGCGGCTCTTGCACTCATCGACCGGCGCAGGACGCCGGCACGAAACCTCAGTTTTGCGGACCCGGATTGCCGCGGTAGCGCGTCATCTCGTTGAGCTGGGTGCGGGAGTTCTTGCGGATTTCCTCGGTTTCGCGGTAAGTCTTGCAGTCGGTCACCGGCCGATGCGAGCCGGTGGGCGCAACGCGCGTGCAAATCAGTCGATCGTCCGCATTGCGGGCGAGGATGCCGTTGGCTTTTTCCTGCTCATTGAAGAGTAGCGCGCGATTGTCCTTGGTCATGGCCTCGACCGAGCCGCTGGCATCGAGCAATGCACTCATCCTGTCCAGCGACTGGTTGACCTTCTTGCGGTCACTGGCACTGAGGAACTCATAGCGTTGTCCGGTCGCCATCTGGCTGCGGATCTTGTCGACCAGCACGGCGAACTTTTCCGCGGAGTCGGCGATGACCACGTTTTCCTGCGCTTTTTGCTTGGCCAGCACTGGTGAACCAGCCAGCATCAGGGTGAGGGCGACCAATGAAATTGCACGCAACATGTTGAACTCCAGATTGGGTGATGCCCCGGCTTGCAGATTCGACGGTGCGGCGCGGGAGCGGGATTGCCTACCTGCGGAAGCCACGCCAGGGCGACCGCCGAGCGAACATACGATATTGCGCGTACGATGTCTATCGTAATTTGATCAAGGAACTTCCGTGGGCGGAAGATCGCCTCGCACGCGGGTCGCCGTCGAGAACGCCGGTCAGCGCCGGCCCAGGGAATTCCTGGCTCACTGCAGCACGCTCAAGGCGCTGTTTGCGTGCGTAGCAGGGCAGCCTGCCGGCATCGCCTGCAACTGCTCGGCAACTGCTCCTGCGTTGCTCTCGACGGCTGTTCCCGACGGCTGTTCCCGACGCCGCTCTACCGCATCCATCCATGGATGCGTACCTCCTGCATCCGTGCAGTCGTCCTGCGTTGTCGGCATACAGGCCATCCTTGGCATTGCCTGCAACTGCTTGGAAGAAGAGCGTTCGATCACAGATCGAACCCACAGGGCTCTCTGGTCGATTGCTGGTGTGGGTCAGCGCTGTGCGCTGACATCATCCATAGCATCGCCTGCAACTGCTCGGCAACTGCTCCTGCGTTGCTCTCGACGGCCGTTCCCGACGCCGTTCTACCGCATCCATCCATGGATGCGTACCTCCTGCATCCATGCAGTCGTCCTGCGTTGTCGGCATACAGGCCATCCTTGGCCATAAAAAAACCGCAGCGTGGGCTGCGGTTTTTGCTTGCGACTCGACCGTCAAACGCTCGCCAATCGAGCCATCAATGTGCGCAGGCTCAGGGACCGCCTCTCTTGAACTCACGCAGCTGGGTTTTGGTGTCCTTGTGAATTTCCTCAAGCTCACGGTAGGTCTTGCAGTCGGTCACCGGCCGGTGCGAACCGGTCGGGGCGACGCGCGTGCAGATCAGGCGATCATCGGCGTTCTTGGCAAGGATGCCGTTGGCGCGTTCCTGTTCGTTGAAGAGCCGCGTGCGGTCACCCATGTTCATGGCCTCGACCGAACCATTGGCCTGGAGCAGGCTGCCCATCTTGTCCAGGGAATCATTGACCAGCTTGCGATCAGCCGGGCTGAGGAACTCGTAGCGTTGTCCGGTCGCCATCTGGCTGCGGATCTTGTCCACCAGCAAGGCGAACTTTTCCGCCGAGTCCGCGATGATCACGTTTTCCTGTGCCTGCTTCTTCGCCAGCACGGGGGATGCGGCCAGCATCAGGGTGAAGGCGGCAAGGGAAATTGCACGAAACATGTTGAACTCCAGAGTAAGCCGCGCCCCGACATGCGCGCTGTCGAAGTTGCAAGCAGGGGTGGGTTGGACGAAGCCGCAGGTGCAGCAGGCGGTTGAACGGTTGAACCAAATACACTTTGCAACCGTATTTGGCCTGCTTGCTCCTGTCAAGGCTGGAAAACCCGAGGATTGATCACGCATCAGACCTGAACAAAGGTCTGCCGGCGCGTGCAGAAAGTCACAGCGTGCCGGGTGAACCCGCGCAGTGGCGGCGCTGCCGTCGCGCAGACATGAAATTTCACACGGCAAGCAGGCGGCCGGGCGATCGAGAGCCAGTCCACGAATGATCGTCAACGCGTTCGCCGTGGAATGGCCAGGAACTGCGGCCAATGATTTCGCCACGCTCGTGCAGCCGGCATCGCGCGGTTTCATTCACTTCATATATCGGCTATTCTTGATACATGGATATAAACGAAGCAAGCTCGATGCTCGCCGCCCTCGCCCAATCGACGCGCCTGCAGGCGTTTCGGCTGCTCGTTGGCCATGAACCGGGCGGCCTGCCTGCCGGTGACATCGCCCGCAAACTGGGCATCCCGCAGAACACGTCCTCGACCCACCTGGCGATCCTGGTCAACGCCGGACTCGCCGGTTCCACGCGCAACGGCCGCTCCATCACCTATCGCGCCAATCTCGATCGCTTCCGCGAATTGAACCTGTACCTGCTCAAGGATTGCTGCAACGGCCGCGCGGAAATCTGCGCGCCCTTGATCGCCGCATTGACGCCGTGCTGCGCAGCAACCCCCGCCTGACAACCCGCTTCCCTTCTCCCTTCTCCCTTGCCATCCGCCAGCCGCCATGACCCAGCGCGTGTTCAACGTTCTCTTTCTCTGCACCGGCAATTCCGCCCGTTCGATCCTTGCCGAGGCCATCCTGCGCAAGGATGGCGAAGGACGCTTCCGCGCATTTTCCGCCGGCAGCATGCCCAAGGGCGCGGTGCATCCACTGGCCATCGAAACCCTGGCCAGCCTCGGCTATCCGATTGACGGATTGCACTCGAAAAGCTGGGATGAATTCGAGAAAACCGCTGCGCCGCAACTGGATTTCATCTTTACTGTTTGCGACAACGCTGCCGGCGAGGTGTGTCCCATCTGGCCCGGTCATCCGCAGACGGCGCATTGGGGTATCGAGGATCCTGCAGCCGTTGCCGGTACCGAGCTCGAATGCAAGCAGGCATTCGCCGCCGCCTTTCGTCACCTGAAGAATCGCATCACGGCGTTCATAGCGCTGCCGTTCGAGCGCCTCGATCGCACCGCCTTGACTGCGCACTTGCACGAGATTGGACGCCAGCAAGGCGCCACCGCGATGTCCGGCCGCGAACCATGAGCGAAACCGTCCTCGAAGCCCCGCAGCAGGCGAATCCCCAAAGCGGCCTTGGCACGTTCGAGCGCTATCTCAGCGTCTGGGTCGCGCTGTGCATCGTCGTCGGCATTGCCCTCGGTCACCTCACGCCCGGAGGCTTTGCGCGCATCGCCGCAATCGAGTTTGCCCACGTCAACCTGATTGTCGCGGTGCTGGTCTGGCTGATGATCGTGCCGATGTTGCTGAAAATCGACTTTGCCGCGCTCGCCTCGGTGCGCCAGCACTGGCGCGGCATCGGCGTGACCTTGTTCGTCAACTGGGCAGTCAAGCCGTTCTCGATGGCACTGCTCGGGGCAATCTTCATCGGCGGCCTGTTCGCCCAATGGCTGCCTGCCGAAGAAATCCATTCCTACATGGCCGGGCTGATCCTGCTTGCGGCAGCGCCTTGCACGGCAATGGTGTTTGTCTGGTCGAATCTCTGCGAGGGCGAACCGCACTTCACGCTGAGCCAGGTCGCGCTGAATGACCTCATCATGGTCTTTGCATTTGCGCCACTGGTTGCCCTGCTGCTCGGCGTCGCCTCGATCAGCGTGCCGTGGGACACCTTGCTGCTGTCGGTGGCCCTGTACATCGTGCTGCCCGTGATCGTCGCCCAACTGTTGCGCAGGTTGCTGATCCGCCGTGGCGGCGACGCCCTGCAGCGGACGTTGCGGATCCTGCAACCGCTCTCGCTGGGCGCGCTGCTGTGCACCCTGGTCCTGCTGTTCGGCTTCCAGGGCGAGGCCATCCTCGCGCGGCCGCTGATCATCGCCCTCCTCGCCGTGCCGATCCTGTTCCAGGTCTATCTCAATGCCGGGCTCGCCTACTGGCTGAGCAAGCGCTTCGGCGTTGCCTGGTGCGTGGCCGCGCCGGCAGCCCTGATTGGCGCTTCGAACTTCTTCGAGCTGGCAGTGGCCGCCGCGATCAGCCTGTTCGGTCTCGATTCGGGCGCAGCCCTGGCTACCGTGGTCGGCGTCCTTGTCGAGGTTCCAGTGATGCTCTCGATCGTCGCCTTGGTCAAGCGCACGCGGCCCTGGTATGAACGGAGACTGCCGGGACAAGGGCGATGCGATGCGACCGGGCGTCTGTAAGAAGCCTGCAACAATGCGCTGGCAGACTGCGCGGACTCGGATCCTCTCCAACTTCGGGTTGATGTACAGACCGCCAGCGCCCCCGCTGGCGGTTTTTTGTTTCAGTCGATCGCGGCTGCGCCATCGACCGCGCGCCGGCCAAGCGCCGGATCATCGGTGAACAAGCCATCCACGCCGGCTTCGATCAAGGCGCGCATTTCGGCAAGGCAACCTCGTTCGCAGCGCTGCGCGGGATCGCTGCCACAGCGCAAGGCCGCCGGCAGGAAGCGGTTTTCCGGGCGCAGGGTCCAGGCATGCACGTGCAGGCCCAGCGCATGCGCCTCGGCAAGCCACGCTGCGCCGCATCCGGGCAAGCCGCCTTGTACATCGAGGGGAAGAATCGCACGCACATGGGCGGCGACGACTTTGGCGTAGCGGGAGATCTCGGCCAGGCCAGCCGGGCCCAGCATCGCTGCATAGGTCTGCTGCGCATCGCCTCGGCCCTGCAGATCGAAGGGCACCTGCCCGGCATCGCCAATCAGTTGCACCAGGGCGATGTTGGCGCGATCGCCGAGCAGTTCATGCAAGGCGCGCAGGTTGGAAACCTCGAATGACTGGATGGCAAGCGGCGCACGCTGCAGGTAGGCATGGTCTTCCAGCGCCGCGACGATGGCCTGCTCCGGATGCAGGCTGCGGGAGTGGAACCATGTGGAATTCTTGATTTCCGGGATGATGCCGATGGGACGCCCGCCGGCGTGCGCCTCGCGTTCGGCCAGTTCGACAATCTCGGTGAAGCTGGGGATCATGTACAGTCCGTCATGCGCGCGGCTGCGCAAGTCCGGCATTGGCTCGCGACAGCGCAAGCGACGCAGTTCGGCAAAGCTGAAGTCGTCACAGAACCAGCCGCTGACGCTGACGCCATCCACCTCTTTCACGCGACGTCGCGCGGCGAATCCGGGATGCTCGGCAACGTCGGTCGAGCCGCTCAGTTCCACCTCATGGCGGGCAACGAGAACGCCGTCGCCGGTCATTACCAGATCCGGTTCGATGTAGTCGGCACCGTCGGCAATGGCCTTCGCATAGGCGGCCAGCGTGTGTTCTGGACGCAAGGCGCTGGCCCCGCGATGGGCGATGACGAGTGCCTTCGCGGGCAAGCCGTTGACGGATTTCCTGGCAGACATGCGCGGCACGCTGGCTCACTGTGGAATGCCGAAATCATGGCACGAAGCGCGGGTCCCGATTCCAGCGGCATGGCCCTGCGCTACCATCGACGCATCCTTCCCACGGCTGCCCCGATGATGCGTACCGTCCTCACCGCCTTGCTCGCCATGTGCTTCTTCCCCTGTGCCCTGGCCGCAAGCGACCCGCTGGCGACGCTCGCCGAGCAATCCGCATTCAAGCGCACCGGCCACTATGACGAGGTGATCCGCCTCTGCGCCGCGTTTGCCGGGAAATATCCACAAGCCGTGCGCTGCATCGAGTTTGGCAAGACCCCGGAAGGACGGCCGATGCAGGCCCTGGTCGTTTCGCGCAGCGGTGCGCTGGAACCTGCATCCGCGCAAGCGCGCAAGCTGCCGGTGGTGCTGATGCAAGGCGGCATCCACGCCGGCGAGATCGATGGCAAGGACGCCGGTTTCCTGGTCCTGCGTGAAGTGCTCGAAGGACGCCTGGCCAAGGGCGTGCTGGACAAGCTGGTCTGGGTGTTCGTGCCGGTCTTCAATGTCGATGGCCACGAACGCTTCAAGGCGTGGAACCGGCCGAACCAGCGCGGCCCCGAGGAGATGGGCTGGCGCACGACGGCGCAGAATCTCAACCTCAATCGCGACTACGTCAAGGCCGATGCGCCCGAGATGCAGGCCATGCTGGCACTGATGAATGCCTGGGATCCGATTGCCCTGGTCGACCTGCATGTCACCGATGGCGCGCAGTTCGAACACGACATCTCGATCAATGTCGAACCGCTGTATTCGGGTGATGCGGAATTGCGCAAGGCTGGCCTCGCCTTGCGCAGCGCGGTGGTCGAAAAACTTGCAAGCCAGGGCTCGTTGCCGCTGGCGTTCTATCCGTCGTTTGTCGAATACGACAATCCGCAATCGGGCTTCGCGGATGGCGTGCCGCCGCCACGCTTCTCGCATGGCTACATGCCCTTGCGCAATCGCTTCGGCGTGCTCGTCGAAACCCATTCGTGGAAGGATTATGCGACGCGCGTGCGCGCCACCCGCAACACCATCGTCGACATGCTGGAACTGACCGCCGAGCATGGCCGCGCCTGGCAGACGCTTGCTGCGGCCGCGGATCAACGCGCCGAGCAGCTGGGCGGCAGCGAGGTGCCGCTGAGTTACAAAGCCAGCGAAAAGAGCCATTTGATCGACTTTCGCGGTTATGCCTACACGCGCACGCCCTCGGAAATCTCCGGCGCGCTGATGACCCGCTACGACGAATCCAGGCCGATGATCTGGAAAATCCCGCTGCGTGACGACGTGCAAGCCGATGCCACGATCAGCGCGCCGCAAGGCGGCTATGTGATCCCCGCCGCACACGCGGAAAAGGTCGGCGCAAGACTCGCCTTGCATGGCATCGCCTTCCATGTCATCGAACGTCCATTGCCGAAAGCCGCGCTGCAGTCGTTTCGCGCGAGCAAGACGACGTTCGGCGCAAAGCCATTCGAGGATCACCAGACGCTGACCCTCGAAGGCAGCTGGAAAAATGAAACCCGCGACATTGCCGCGGGCTCGCTGTTCGTGCCTATCCGGCAGGCCAAGGCTCGCCTGCTGATCGCCATGCTGGAACCGCAGGCACCCGACTCGCTGGCGGCGTGGGGCGAATTCAACGGCGCCTTCGAGATGAAGGAATACATGGAATCGTATGTCGCCGAGGACGTGGCGCGACAGATGCTCAAGGATGATCCGCAGGTTGCCGCTGAGTTCAACGCGCGCCTGGCCAGCGACGCGGACTTTGCCAAGGATCCCTTCGCGCGACTGACCTTCTTTGCCCAGCGCCACGCCTCGTGGGATGAACGCTTCAACCTGTATCCCGTGTTGCGCAGCGCGCTACCGTTGTGATGATCATGCCGGGCGATGCCGAACCCGTCGAACGGTGCTTCGAGCGGCTGCCGCTGGCGGCCTTCATTCTTGCCATCGCGGAGCGACGCGTGCACAAGAATCCGGAGTGACCGGGTGCGCGCGTCGCCCGTCGGAAAATCCTGGTGCCTGTATCTGATCGAATGCCGCAACGGCAGTTATTACGCCGGCATCACCAATGATCTCGATGCGCGCTACCTGGCGCATGTCGAAGGACGCGGGGCGCGCTACACGCGGGCCAATCCGCCGCTGCGCCTGATCGGCTCGCGGGCCTATCCGGATCGGGCCAGCGCCTCGCGCGCCGAAGCCGCGATCAAGCGCCTGCCGCGCGCGCGCAAGATTGCCTTCCTGATCGACTCCACGGCAGCAGACTGATCGCCGCAAACCCCGCGGTCGCTTCCGCGGCGTTGCAACCCTTCGCCCATCCACCAGCAAAGGGGAAGATCGTGGCGAGCCATGTCCTGAAAGGAAGTTTCGAGCCCGGCTGGAACTGGCTGCGCATCAGCGGCCTCAGCGGCAGTTTTGCATTGCACACCGCAGCCCTGGCACTGCTTGCCCTGCCGGTGGCACTGCCGGACTTGAAGCCTGAACCCGAGGTGATCACGGTCACCTTCTCCGCGCCCGTGGTCGAGCTTCCGGTCAGTGCAGTCCCGGCGGAACCCGTTCCACCAACCATCGTGCGCCACCATGAACCAGTCGTGCCGATACCCCAACCCGTGGCACGCGAGGCCAGCGTCATGGCCATCCCGGTGACCATGCCCGTCAGCGAGCCGACCGACAGCGCCGAAGTCATCAGCGCAGTGCCGGCCATCGCGACAAATGCCAGCCTCGCCTACGAGAGCATCATCGAGCCCAGCTATCCCATCGATTCAAGGCGGCGTGGCGAGCAGGGCACGGTGTTGTTGCGCGTGCAGGTCGGGCGTGATGGCCTGCCGACCGAGGTCGACGTCGAACGCAGCAGCGGCTACCGGCAACTCGATCGCGCCGCACGCGAGGCGGTGTTGCGCTGGCGCTTCCGCCCGGTGCAGGTCAATGGCGTGAATGTCGAAGCGCGCGGCCTGGTGCCGATCCGTTTCGATGTCAAGCAAGGCTGAGGCGACCGCGCTCAGAAGTTCTCCGCGGCCTTGTGGGTCGTTGTTGCGGCAATCAGTTCGTCCAGCGCGCAGGGCTCATGGATGCCATAACCCTGCGCCTGGTCGACGCCGAGTTCGTGCAGGCGATCGATCAGCGCGCGGTCCTCGACCCACTCGGCAACCGTGATCTTGCCGAGTGATCGCGCGACTTCACACATCGAGCGCACCAGGACCGGATCGACCGCGTTGTTGGCCAGATCGCGGATGAAGACGCCGTCGATCTTCAGCACATCGACCGGCAAGGTCTTCAGATAGGCAAACGACGCCATGCCGCTGCCGAAATCATCCAGGGCGATCTTGCATCCGCGCCTGCGCATCTCGTCGATGAACTCGCGGGCCCTGGTCATGTTGCCGATCGCGGCGGTTTCGGTCAGCTCGAAGCACAGCTTTGCAGGGGGCACGCGGGTGATGTCGAGCAGGTTGACGACATGGCTGCAGAAATCGGGATTGGCGATGGATTGTGCCGAAATGTTCAAGTGGCAGAGATCGAGCGCCTGCAGGTGGGCCGGATGATCATCAAGCTGGCGCAAGGCCATGGCGATGACCAGACGATCAATCGAGACGGCCTCGCCGAACCGCTCGGCAGCCGGCAGGAACCGATCCGGCGGATAGACCACGCCTTGGGCGTCGACCAGGCGCACGAGAATCTCGTAGCTCAGCGTTGCCGGGCCATGCAAGGCCTCGATGCGTTGCGCGTGGAGCACGATGCGTCCCTCGACAATGGCCTCGCGGATCTCGGCCACCCACGCCAGGTCATCACGACGCCGGCTCATCAACTGATCCGATTCCCGATACACGCGGATGCAGTTGCGGCCATCTTCCTTGGCCTGATAGCAGGCTCGATCCGCCGAGCGCAGGACATCGGAGGCATCGACCTGCTCGCCGCTGATGCGCGCGATGCCGATACTGCAGGTCACGTTGAAACGCTTGCCGTCCCAGGCAAAAGTCGATGCCGACAAGGCCCGTCGCAGTCGCTCGGCAATGTGCAAGGCCTCGTCCAGCCCGGTATGGTCGAGAAAGATCGCGAACTCGTCGCCGCCGAGGCGACCCATCCAGTCGTTGCTGCGCATGTGCAGCATCAGCACGCCGGCAATCTGACGCAGCAACTGGTCCCCGGCGACATGACCGCAGGTGTCGTTGATCAACTTGAACTGATCGAGGTCCAGGAACAGGAAGGCGTGCGCATCACCGAAGCTGCGCCCATCGTCGATGCTCTGTTGCAGGCGATGGTCGATCTCGCGCCGATTGACCAGGCCGGTCATCGCATCGTGACTGGCCTGGTAGCGCATTTCCTCGCCAAGGCGACGGCTTTCCGAAACATCCTCGAGCACGGCGAAGACACGATCCTCGTCATCCGTATCACTGTCGATCATCGAGGCGGTCCAGCGCAGCCAGCGGCTCTCACCATCCACGCGCCGGAAGCACTGTTCGATGGGTGTTTCACACAATGTCCAGTCGATGCCGCGACCCTCGCCAAGGGCAATCCGGGCCAGCGCATCGGCATCCAGCAGCTCGCCCAGCAGCTTGCCCTGCAATTCCTCAGGCGGGCAATTCAGGATCTCGCCAATGGCTTCGTTGGCCTCGAGGATGCGCCCGTCCAGC
>Ga0209063_1000387_pt1 | contig 32218 bp, 27 predicted proteins | sample KloWWTmeKNB19Kit_FD_187177 | JGI IMG/M metagenome (GOLD analysis project Ga0209063, IMG submission 187177) | Active sludge microbial communities from Klosterneuburg, Austria, studying microevolution and ecology of nitrifiers - Klosterneuburg... | ecosystem: Engineered > WWTP > Aerobic digester >... | reverse complement strand
TGCACCAACTTCGCCTTTTTTATTTACTGCCAGAAAGCCGACCTGAATATCTTTTGCTTTTTCTCCTTTAATCCGCATAATTCTTTCAATGGCAGTCTTGCATGCTTTTTCTGGCGATAAACCTTGCCGCATTAATTCCACTACAGTATGAGAACCTGCAACACGGATCACATCTTCGCCTTGTCCCGTTGCTGTACAAGCACCCACTTCATTGTCAACAAACAAACCAGCTCCAATAATGGGAGAATCACCCAAACGTCCTCGCATTTTAAAACCGGCGCCGCTGGTGGTACAACTCCCACTTAGGTTTCCATTGGCATCCATCGCAACCATTCCAATTGTATCATGATTCCATTCTCCATTCTCTAATTTATGTGGAGCAAAAGGTCCATGACCTTGCTTACTTTCGACATTAATAGCAGGTGGTTTATATTCAGATGTTTTTAACCAATTTTCATAATTCTTTTGTGCATCAGGGGAAAGCTTTTGTTCTTCCAATGGAAATCCCTCTGCTACCGCAAATTGTTGTGCGCCGCTTCCTACTAACATTACATGCGGTGTTTTTTCCATTACTCTTCTGGCAACCGAAACCGGATGTTTTATTCTTTCCAAAAATGCTACGCTACCGCAATTAGAAAACTCATCCATAATGCAGGCATCCAATGTTACAAAACCATCCCTGTCCGGATTGGCACCTAAACCCACACAACAATTCTGTTCATTTTCTGTTACCATCACTCCTTTTTCTACAGCATCTAATGCCCTACCACCTTCTTTTAATACTTCCCAAGCCGCTTTATTAGCTCTCAATCCAGCATCCCAGGTGGAAATAACCACAGGTTTTCCTTTTACAGGGAAGGATTGGCTGTTACAAGCTGCAACTTTACCAAAGGTTAATGCCACTGAACTGAATACAGATGCTTTGATGAACTTTCTTCTGTTTACCATTGTTTTAATTTAGCTAGCCGAAATTAACCGTTTCCTCTTCAAAAACCACCAAAAACAACATTAACAAATCCACTGAAAATAAAATTTGATGTTTAAACATTGATTATGTAACTTTGAAAATAAATTAAAGAAAATGAAAATTGAAATAATATCAGGAAGCCCAAGAATCAATAGTGTAACAAGAAGAGTTGCATTGCATCTTAAAAACCAAATTAAAGAAACAACGGAGCATGAAGTTGATATAATTGATATGAAAGACTGGACAGTTCCTCCAGTTCAATCCGTTTGGGTGTCGGTTGATAAAGCACCTGCAGAATTCCAACCATTAGCAAAAAGAATTTTTGAAGCAGATGCTTATATTTTAGTAACCCCGGAGTATAACGGCAGCTACTCTCCTGCTTTAAAAAATTTGCTGGATCATTTTCCAAAAAGAAATCATAAGCCTTTTGGAATTGTAACTGCATCTCCAGGCGCAATGGGCGGTATGAGAGCATCACAACAATTATTGCAATTGGTTCCTGCTTTATTTGGAATTGCATCACCTTATTTGCTGATAACACCTGCGGTTGATAAAAAATTCAATGAGCACGGTGAACTGATTGATGAAAGCTTCCAGAATGCTGTTCATAATTTTATAACTGAATTTTTCTGGTTGGCAGAAAAATTAGTTGAAGAAAAAGTATCTATTTAATTTTTATAAACATAAAATAAAAAGGAGTTTATTATGAACACCATTCTTCACAAGGCCAATACAAGAGGTCATGCTAATCATGGATGGTTAGATTCGTATCACACATTTAGCTTTGCAGGTTATCATGATCCGGAAAGAATTCATTTTGGTGCATTAAGAGTACTAAATGACGATACTGTTTCTGGCGGCATGGGTTTCGGTACACATCCGCATGATAACATGGAAATAATTTCAATTCCCACTTCTGGAGATTTAGAACATAGAGACGATATGGGAAACACTCAGGTTATCCGCCAAGGCGATATACAGGCAATGAGTGCCGGAACAGGTATACAGCATGGCGAAAAGAATAAGAACCATGATAAAGAAGTAAAGTTCTTTCAGATATGGGTTTTTCCTAATAAGAAAAATGTAACGCCTCGTTACGATCAAAAAAGTTTTACTGATTCCGACAAGCATAATAAACTTTTAACTGTTGTATCTCCTGTGGGAACTAATGATGGTGGTGTACAAATTCACCAAGATGCATGGTTTAGTTTAGGAAAAATGGATAAAGGTTTTACAACAACCTATAATTTGAAAAAAGATGGCAACGGCATTTATGTATTTGTGATAGAAGGTGATGTAACTATTAATGGAGAAGAATTGAATAGAAGAGACGGATTGGCAATATCTGCTACCGACAAATTAGAAATAAAAGCAGATGCAAATGCAGAAATATTACTAATGGAAGTTCCATTAATATTTTAAAAGGAGATAATATGAGTACTATAAAAAAAATCGAAGCGATTATTCCACCTCCTGCAGCACATATGGTAGGTGATGGATTCAGAGTTCATGGGTTTTTCCCAGGTGGAAGAATATCGAAGCAAAGAATGAGTCCATTCTTTTTAATGGATTATAATTCTAAAGTGGAATTTCCACCAACTGATAAACCAAGAGGTGTAGGCGTTCATCCGCATCGTGGGTTTGAAACCGTAACGATTGCCTATCATGGAAGAATTGCTCATCATGACAGTTCTGGCAACAGCGGCATAATTGGCCAAGGCGATGTGCAATGGATGACGGCAGCATCAGGTTTGTTACATAAAGAATATCATGAAGAAACTTTTGCCAAAGAAGGTGGTATGTTTCAAATGGTTCAGCTTTGGGTAAATCTTCCAGCTAAATATAAAATGACGGCCCCTAAATACCAGGAGATCACTAATAAAATGATGGGCAAATATCAATTATCCGACAACAAAGGCGTAATTGAGATTATTGCAGGTGAATATGATAATGCAAAAGGAGCAGCATCTACATTCACACCCATACAAATGTATAATGCAAGGTTGAAAATGGATGCAGAAATCGATTTTAAATTTCCTGCAACATATAATACAGGCATTTTAGTGGTAGAGGGAAGTGTAACTATTAATAATGAAACAGCACAAGCCGATCATTTTGTTTTATTTGGTAATGAAGGTGAGCTGATTTCCATTAAGGCAAGCGAAGACACAATATTGTTGGTCCTATCTGGCGAACCAATTGATGAACCAATTGCACAGTATGGTCCATTTCTAATGAATACAATGAAGGAAGTGCAAGAGGCAATTGCAGATGTGAATGCAGGGAAGTTCGGAGTTCTAGAAGATTAATTGTTGAATAGTCAGTAGTGAATAGTGAATAGTGAATAGTCAATGGGACTTTATAGTTACAGAATCTGTTCACTACTGACAATTCACTATTCACTTGTTTTTTTCTCTATAAACTTTATCAGATTCTTTCTCGCATTCTGCTGTATCTTTTTCTTCATATATCCCGACCAACCCAATAAAACTCCTTTAAATCCTAAAGCTTGCGATGCCCATTTACTTACTTTAAATGCATCGCTATGTTCAACAATCAATCCATCCTTCAGCAACATATAAGCCTTGATATGATTCACCACTCTCCTGCCGGTTTTTGAAAAAGTATAAGTAGCTACCCAATTGCAGGTAGCATATTCCTCATCCAGCAATTCAATATTGGAAAAAGTAAGCGAAAAGTCTTTTGCATTTTTACAAAGCATTTCCCACATATACTTTGCCTCATCGCCCCGCAATAACCCGAACAACGGGTCATTAAATACAATATCATTGCTGTAGCAACTATTCATCGTTTGATAATCCAGTTTTTGAAAGGCTGTATAAAATTTTGTGATGGTATCCGTATTTGTTTGCATAATAAAAAAGTTATTGCAGTTAGAATCAGTAAATTTAAAGCATCAAAATAACATCTATGCGAAAAATACTGACTTCACTTCTACTACTGCTTTTTGTAAATCTTCTGTCAGCCCAACATGAACAGGATTCTGCCTGGATAAAAGATAACTATACTAAGATTGAGCAATACATTCCTATGCGGGATGGTGTAAAGCTCTTTACTTCCATTTATATGCCAAAGGATAAAAGTGAAAAGCATCCTATACTGATGACGAGAACACCTTACTCCTGTGCGCCGTATGGAACTGCTTTTAATGCAAGACTATGGGATCGATACTGGAAATATTATACAAGAGAAAACTATATCATCGTTACACAAGACGTTAGAGGCCGATGGATGAGTGAAGGGGAATTTGCAGATGTTCGTCCCTTTAATAAAAATAAATCGGGAACTGAAACAGATGAAGCCAGCGATACCTATGATGCAATTGACTGGTTAGTAAAAAATCTGACAGATAATAATGGAAACGTTGGTGTATTTGGCATTTCTTATCCGGGATTCTATTCAACAATGGCTGCAGCCTCCGGTCATCCAGCATTGAAAGCGGTAAGTCCACAAGCACCAGTTACCGATTGGTTTATGGGTGATGATTTCCATCATAACGGTGCTTTCTTCCCAATGGACGGGTTTTCATTTTATTCTTCGTTTGGTAAACCAAGACCCAAACCAACAACCGTTGGCTCTCCTGGCTATAATTTTAAAGTAAGAGATAATTATAAATTCTATCTCGAAGCAGGCGGATTAAAAAAATTAGGAGAATATTTAGGAGACAGCATAAAATTCTGGCATGAAATGTATGCCCATCCTAATTACGATGACTGGTGGAAAGCAAGAGATGCGAGAACGGCAATGTATAATATTAAGCCAGCTATGTTAGTTGTAGGCGGATTGTTTGATGCAGAAGATTGTTTTGGTGCATGGAACTTGTACAAAGCAATTGAAAAACAAAACCCTTCTGCAAATAATAAGATAGTGATGGGCCCTTGGTATCATGGTCAGTGGGCAAGCAGCGATGGTACACAACTGGGAAATGTAAAATTTGAAAGCAATACCTCCCATTGGTATCAGAATAATATTGAAATACCATTCTTTAATTATTACCTGAAAGGAAAAGGCGATGATCCCAAATTATCAGAAGCAACAATCTTTTTTACAGGAGAAAACAAATGGAGAAAACTGGAACAGTGGCCGCCTGCAGCCACACAACAAAGACCGATTTACCTTGCACCTGATGGAGCATTATCCTGGAACCTTCCAACTTATATAAAAACTGGAAGCTTTTCGGAGTATGTAAGTGACCCAGCCAAACCTGTGCCCTATACAGAAGATGTACATTTCAGAAGAACAAGAGAATATATGACCGATGATCAGCGGTTTGCTTCCCGCAGGCCTGATGTGCTGACTTTCGAAACAGATGTGCTGGATGAAGATTTGACATTAGCTGGCCCTGTAATTGCCAATCTGAAGGTAAGCATCAGTGGTACAGATGCAGATTTTGTAGTAAAAGTCATTGACGTATTTCCAGACAATTTTCAATATTCGGAGGCTAACTCCTCCCCTACGGGGAGGTCGGGTGTGGCTTCATATCCAATGAATGGCTATCAAATGCTGGTTCGTGGAGAAATTATGCGGGGGAAATTCAGAAACAGTTTTACAACCCCAGAGCCTTTCAAACCAAACAAAATAGAAACGGTTGAATTTGCTTTACCGGATGTAGCACATACGTTTAAAAAAGGACATCGTTTAATGATACAGGTACAAAGCAGTTGGTTTCCATTGGCTGACCGCAACCCACAGCAATTTATGAACATCTATGAAGCCAAGCCGGAAGATTTCAAAAAAGCGACTATAAAGATTTATCATGATGGAAGTAATTCATCAAGTGTCAGTTTACCGATAATGAGATAAAAAAATCTCCTTGATTTAAATGTTGGAACGTTATTATATATTTATTACTATCTAATTAAAATCGAATCATGCGAAGAATATTTTTAATACAATTTTTCTTAATCACATTTTTTTCTCTTTCTGCACAAGACTTTAATATAGTACCACAACCAGTAGAGATAAAAAAAGGCAAAGGAGTTTTTACTATCACAGAGGAAACCGTTATTTCGTATGACGATATGACCAAATCTTCGGCATTCTACTTGAATGAATTTCTAAAAGAAAACTTTGCACTGGATTTACAGGTAACAAGCAAAGCTGAAAAAAATGCTATCTACCTAATCTATAATAGCAAACAAGATAAAAAAGGGTTTTACAAACTTGAAAGCAATAACAAAGGAATTACAATTAGTGGTGATAATGAAGGAATATTTTATGGGATACAAACTTTAAGTCAGCTTCTAACACAACCAAAATCAAGTGACGGTAATAAAATATCTGAGTCAGGCTTTGCAGTTCCTCAGGTAAGTATCACAGATTATCCTCGTTTTCAATATCGTGGTATGCACCTCGATGTTTGCCGTCACTTCTTCTCTGTTTCATTTGTAAAAAGATATATTGATTATCTCGCCTTTCATAAACTAAATATTTTTCACTGGCATTTAACGGAAGACCAGGGCTGGCGGATTGAAATAAAAAAATATCCTGAACTAACGAAAATTGGTGGATGGAGAAACGGAACCATCATTGGTCGTTATCCAGGAACTGGTAACGATAATATTCCTTATGGCGGCTCTTACACACAAGAAGAAATAAAAGAAGTGGTACAGTATGCAAAGGACAGATATATTGAAGTGATTCCTGAAATTGAAATGCCAGGGCATGGCAGTGCTGCAATTGCTGCGTATCCATGGTTGAGTTGTTTTCCGGAAAAGCCAACGGAGATTCCAATAAATATGATCTCCAATAAAAGTGTGGAAGAACAAAAGAACGGTAAAATAAAATTAGTACAAGAAACATGGGGAGTGTTTGATGATATTTTCTGTGCAGGAAAGGATTCAACATTTTTATTCTTACAAAATGTGATAGACGAAGTGATTCCGTTATTCCCGTCAAAGTATTTTCATATTGGTGGTGATGAAGCACCAAAAACTCATTGGAAGAAATGCCCGCAATGCCAAAAAAGAATAAAAGAGTTAGGATTAAAAGACGAACATGAACTACAAAGCTGGTTTGTACAACGCATCGAAAAATACTTGAACAGCAAAGGCAAAACATTAATTGGCTGGGATGAAATATTGGAAGGCGGCCTTGCTCCGAATGCGGTAGTGATGAGCTGGCGGGGCGAAGCTGGTGGCATAGAGGCAGCCAAGCAAAAACATAATGTGATTATGACACCCGGCAGTCCTTTATATTTCGATCACTCACAAAGTGAGAATGAAGACTCGGTTACAATCGGCGGCTACAACCCAATTGAAAAAGTATATACTTACGAACCTATACCAAAAGAGCTGAGCGAAGCAGAAGGCAAATATATACTCGGTGCACAAGCAAATGTTTGGGCAGAATATATTGGTAATGAAAAGAAAGTGGAATACACCATCTTTCCCCGAATGGCTGCACTAAGCGAAATACTTTGGACTCCGAAAGAAAAAAGGGATTGGAAAGATTTTGAAAAAAGGTTGCCTGAACAAATCAAAAGGTATGAAAACTGGGGAGCAAATTATAGTAAGGCGTATTTTGATTTGAAGACAACTGTGTTGCCCACAGATGACTTTAATGGAGTTTTGTGGAAACTTGAAACAAAAATTAAAGCCAACAAAATAAAATACAATAAGATACTTGATATTAATGATCCGCCTAATCCCCCAGCATTTCTTTTTTATGACAAACCAATCCAAATAACAAGAAGTGGTAAATACATTGGATGGTCAACTGAAAATGGAGAAAATCTTAATAATAGTATTTCACAAAAATTTTCCTTCAACAAAGCCACCGGCAAAAAAATTACATTAACTAACGAAGCAGCAAAAAATTATCCTGGTGATGGAGCTTTTACTTTAGTCAACGGCGTTATCAATGAAAAAGGTTTTACCAGAACAAAAGAGTTTCTTGGGTTTAGTGGTGCCAATTGCGAAGCAATTATTGATTTCGGCACTGAACAAAAAATCAGTTCTGTAGTGGTTAATAGTTTTAAAAGAACTTCGAGTTGGATATGGCAACCACTTACTGCCGAAGTTTTTGGTTCCTTAGACGGCACTACCTGGAAATCTCTCAGCATGACAGATGATTTTGTAGAAAGCAAAACCGTGACAGGAAAGGGCATTATGAAAATGAGTTTTGATTCAACTGCTGTAAGGTTTGTAAAAATTGTTGCAGCAAACTGGGGTGAGATTCCCACCGGAAACCCCGGTGCAGGCAAGAAGGCATGGCTTTTTATTGATGAAATTGAAGTGAATTAAACTAAATAAATTTATTTTTCCGCAAATACCTGCAAATAGCAGCAAAAACCTTCAATCTTAATTATCTTTATGACTCAACACAATCATATGGCAAAGAAGATTGGTTCTATAGATCTTTCTGACAGCTTTGAGAAGATACCTGTAAAAGTTTTTCCTTCTCCAAAAGATGGTTCAGCATTTGTTGCCCGCCAGATTTCCGACTTTATTCGGGGGAAACAAAAGTTAAAACAAAAATGTGTTCTCGGTCTTGCTACCGGTTCAACACCAAAATCGCTATACACAGAACTGATCCGATTACATAAAGAGGAAAAGCTGAGTTTTAAAAACGTTATCGCTTTTAACCTTGATGAATATTATCCGATTGATAACAAAGCTTTGCAGAGTTACAACCGCTTTATGCAAACCAATTTGTTCAATCATGTAGATATCAACCCAAAAAATATTCATATACCCAATGGTGAAATAGCAAAAGAAGATATAAAAGAGCAATGCCGCCAATATGAAAAAATGATAAAAGATGTAGGTGGAATTGATCTGCAAATTTTAGGCATTGGTAATAACGGGCATATCGGTTTCAACGAACCAGGGTCTGGCATTTATTCAAAAACCAGATTGATAACATTGGACAACTCCACTAGAATTGCCAATGCATATGAGTTTGCCAATATTTCGCAGGTTCCAAGATTGGCTATTACGATGGGCATCAGTACCATTCTACAATCAAAGAAAATTATTCTGATGGCATGGGGTAGTGCAAAAGCTCCTGTTATTAAAAAAGCTGTGGAAGAGGATGATAGCGAACATGTGCCAGCTTCATTGTTGCAAAATCATGATGATGTTACATTTATTGTAGACGAAGCGGCTGCATCTGAACTCACCAGAAATAAATCACCGTGGTTGACAGGTGATTGTGACTGGAATCCGAAAATGATAAAGAAGGCCGTGGTTAACATGGCGCTGAAATTAAAAAAACCAGTTCTTAGTTTAACCAACAGCGATTATAATGAATATGGCTTAAGTGATTTGTTGGTTGAAAAAGGCGATGCATACGAAATCAACTTACAAGTATATTATATGCTGCGGGATTCTATTACAGGCTGGCCCGGCGGTAAACCGAATGCAGATATTCCGGCGCATCCTGAACGTTCATCTCCTTATCCAAAAAAAGTAATCATCTTCTCCCCTCACCCGGATGATGATATTATCAGCATGGGCGGAACATTTCAACGGCTGCATGATCAGGGACATGAAGTGCATGTAGGTTATCAAACCAGTGGCAATATTGCGGTAACGGATGAATTTGTAACAAGGCATCTTGACTTTGCTGTCGGCTTCGAAGAAATTGCAGGCATCAACACCAGCAAGTCTGGAAAAATATTGGAGAATGCCAGGAAATTTTTGGCAAGAAAAAAATCGAATCAGGTAGATACTCCAAATATCCGTTCGATAAAAGGTTTGATTCGCCGTGGCGAAGCAAAAGCGACCTGCCGCTATGTTGGTATTCCCGATGAGAATATCCATTTCATGAATCTTCCATTTTATGAAACCGGAACGATTGAGAAAAAACCAATGAGTGAAAAGGATGTAAAAATCACAATTGAGTTACTTCGTAAAATACAACCACAACAGGTTTATTGCGCCGGTGACTTTGCTGACCCGCATGGTACACATATCGTATGTTTTGAAGTGGTGCTGGAGGCATTAAGAAGAATTAAAGATGCTGGTGACGAATGGATAAATGACTGCTGGCTCTGGCTCTACAAAGGTGCCTGGCAGGAATGGAATATCGAAGAAATTGAAATGGCCATCCCAATGAGTCCTGATCAGGTTTTAAAGAAGAGGTTCGGCATTTTCATTCACCAATCGCAAAAAGATATGATTCCTTTTCAGGGAAGCGATTCAAGGGAATTCTGGCAAAGGGCAGAAGAAAGGAATGCAGCTACCGCAAACATCTATGCCGATCTTGGACTGACCCATTATGCAGCTATGGAGGCATTTGTTCGCTGGCACTACTAGACAAAACTCCAAAATCTAAATCCCAAATTCTAAATAAAAACAGGTTGTTCTGGCGGAATTTGGAATTTCCCCAATTTGCGATTTATTTTATACTAAACATTCTATCTTTATTAAAATTTTAATCTATGTCAATTTTCAAATCGAGCAATCCTACTTTACAGGAAAAAACTTATCAGGGAACTATTCTTGAAGGAATTAGTACTGGTGAGGAAATGACAGTTACCGGAACACTAAATAAGTTTGGCGTTTTGATGGCGTTGATGATTGCCTCTACCCTTTTTGCATGGAATCAGTTTGACAAAGGAAGTGACCCGATGACATTAATGCTTATCGGTGTTTTTGGAGGGTTAGGAATTGCCTTGTTAATGATGTTCAAAAAAACATGGTCACAATACCTTGCTCCGGGCTATGCAGTTTTAGAAGGTTTGTTTGTTGGATCTATTTCAGCAATGTATAATTATTCTTATCCTGGTTTACCTACACAAGCTGTAGCACTAACTTTATTGGTAACATTAATAATGTTTTTACTCTATCGTTACAGAATAATAAAAGTTACTAAAAAACTGAGAACCGTTATAGTAGTTGCTACTGCCGCAATTGCAATATTTTATATGGTGCAATGGATTACTTTTCTAGTAATGGGTTCTCCAATCGGATCATTTACAAATGCAGCAACACCGTTGGGCATTGGCTTTTCAATATTAGTTGTTGGTTTAGCCGCTTTCAATCTTTTATTAAATTTTGACATGATTGAAAAAGGAGTTGAAATGAGAGCACCTAAATATATGGAATGGTACAGTGCATTTGGATTATTAGTAACTATAGTTTGGTTGTATTTGGAGTTACTTCGTTTATTATCGAAGCTTCAACGTAACTAATTAAGATAATTATTTTCAAAACCGCTTCACTTAAAACGAGGCGGTTTTTTTATGTATCGGACTCCTTTACATTTTTTTCATCTATATCTTTTACGGGAGTTGGTATCACTTCTAAAGTAGAAGTAAACTCATTCATATAAATTTTAGAAAGCACAATAATATAACTTACCAAAAGCGGCCCAAATATTAAACCAATAAAGCCAAATAATCCTAATCCAATAATAACTCCCAGAACAGTAACAACCGGATGAACATCACCCATCCTTCTCATAATAGTAATTCTTGCAACGTAATCTATGTTCCCAGTTATAAGAACACTGTATACCAATAAACCTGTGGCATTAATAGTATTTCCACTTGCATACATATAAATAACCAATGGTACCCATATAATCATCGTTCCTACCACCGGAAAAAAAGCAAATAAACCGGTTAAAAAACCCCATAAAGCAAATTCATCTAATCGAAATATAAAATACCCAAGTGTAGCTACAAGACCTTGAATAATAGAAATTAAAGGAATGCCAAGTGCATTTGCTTTAATTAGCCGCTTTGTTTCTGTAGCAAGCAGACTTGTATTTTCATTTTTCAGTGGAATTAATTTTACCATAGTTTTTTCTAAATCGCTGCCATGATAAAGCATATAATAAAGAAAGAACAACATAATAATAAGGTTCGTTAGCAAATTTGCTGTACTATTAAGTAATGAAGGAATAAAGGCTGCTGCCTTTTCCAATGAACCTGACAATGACTTTTCTGAAATGAAATTGACACCCGCCTTAGCCTGCACTTGTGATACTGCAGATTTAATGTTCTCAACAGCAGCTGTAGGATCACTTATTAACTCATTTAATTTTGGACTTATAAGTGTTATTGCAAGAAAAATAGGTATCCCCAATAGTATGAGATAATAAAATAAATATAACAAAGCGGCCGTGCCTCTTTTCCATTTTTTATTATAGACAAGTTGAAAATAGCCTGCCCTGCTAAGCATATAAAAAGTAATGGCGCCGAGTATTCCTGGCAAAAACATAACAAGTTCTTTTAAAGAAAGAACTACAAGTAGGATGATTAAGATTAGAACAAGAATTTGCTTTAATCGGTCATTAAACAATGGCATATTACTAATAATTTAAAACTATTATTGATGAATGTATCGTATTTTTTTGGTTCTTAAATCTTATAGCAAAAATTTAATTAGCTTATATATTCGAATGGCTTATACACTACATAAAAAAGGCTGAATTAGATTAAATTCAGCCTTTCAAGTTTTTAACTAAGGAGTTATTCTTCATCCATTACCGATTCTCCATTTTTTCTATTTTTTAAATCAGGTATTTTATTTCTAACCATATTGGTTACCAAAAACTGAGTAGCGAGTCCTGCAATTTGTCTGAAAATATTTCCAGATTTTTTAGCAATAATTTTCTTTCCAAGAATTCCTGCACCAGCACTGATTATGGTATCAATAAAAGTACTTTTTAGTCCTGGAGTCGCAATAACATTCTTCATGGCAGATCCTACAATTTTTGCAGGTTGTAGGGATTCTAATAAATCAGCATATGAACTCTTAATTTCGGTTACCTGATTTGCCTGTTGCAATTCCAGTTGCTTTATTTTTTCATTAAGCAAATCTTTGCTAGTACTTTTAGTTGTCACTTTCAGTAATTTTATCAATAATAAGATTGCTTATTGGTGTTTTTAAAAGTCTTTCTCTCAAAAAATAAAGTAGTACTCCCACAATGGCATAAAATCCGCCGACAATAAAGAAGCCATAATGTAAATTTCCCAGTTCATTTCCTATCCAATAGGCTACACCAAAACTTAATATTGTGATAGACACTCCTGCAAGTAGCACTACTGCTATTATAGATATAATTGAAGAAACTGTGCCTGAAATTTTACCTACAGCTTTTAATTTCCAGATTTCAGTTTTAGTTTCTACTAAATCTACTGTACTATTAACGATATCTTCGAGATTGTTAATTGCTGATTTCATAAATCTGTGCTTTACTATTTGACGTTGCTATCGAAATCAGGATAAGGCACTTTTCGCTTCATTTTTTGCTGATGCCAATTTAGCTTTTGCTTTATCACTTAACTCTTCTGCTTCATCTTTAGCATCAGAATATATGTTTTTCATGCCATCAATTAAATCACTGAATTTGTGTTTTACTGATTCTGCCAAGTCACCTGATTTGTTTTTAATTTTCTTCCTAGTTGCCGAACCCTTATCTGGTGCAAAAAGAATACCTGCTAAAGCTCCTACTGCAGCACCTGCTACAAATCCTAATAATGCTTTTGAATTACTCATAAAAATTAAATTTAAATGTTATAAATGTTAATACTACTACAAAAAGTATACTTTGTTTCCGCTTTCTCTCACTTTAGTGAATATAATTAATTTATCAAAGAAAAACAATGACATTAAGCCGATACACAAAACTCCTCATTTATACTTTTCCCGATTTTCCAAAAATTAGTGAAATAAGAAATAATACGATAAAAACAAAAAACAGAATTTTCGCTATAGAAGCTGCTCCAGCGGCAATACCACCAAATCCGAATACAGCAGCAATAATCGCAATAATCAAAAATGTGACTGTCCAGCGTAACATTAGCTTAGGTTTTAGTTTTATAAATAATATATCAACTTGTACTTTGAAAAAACCATGCCATAATTTCTACAATTAAAATTAGAAAAAATATTACACACTAATTTTTTGTACTGCAAATAAGTATTAGAAAACTAGATATCTTTCATAAACCATGCTTTTACACCTTTAAAAATCATTTTAAAAGAAAATATATGTATTAAACGAAGTTATACAGGCTTAAATGTTACAAACCGCCCAATTGGATAGAAAACTGAAAGTTGATAGCGATTATTTTTATTCTCTCCCAATAGGTAACTATCCCACCTCTTTAAAAATCTCTTTTGATTTAATAAAATCAAGTTTAATCGGGGGATTTTTAAAATGGGGCAAATATTAATAACTTATACTTCTATCATTACCCCTTTTAAGCCAAAAACATTGTTCTTATTAAAAATTAATTAAATTTAAAATAACCTTTTTTTTTGATTTTAAGTATTTTCTGAAAAAGTCATTGTAAACAGGAACCCAACTCATTTATCTCAATGCCTGCTAGACCAAAGCAAAAAACTTATTTGGGTCATTAATGCCAACTTTAAGTTGACATATGCCAATGATAGATATACCAGCCTTATTGAAAAAATTACAAGAAAAAAGCATAAACTACTCGACTCTGCATTTATCGGAATTTTTGGTAAAACTTATATTTAAAAATGGAAAATCTAGTATACTAGAGCATTAAAAGGAGAATCCTTTGAAGTGGTAGATCATCACTTCTATCCTGAATCAAATGAAATAGAATATGGCCTTACTACACTTGAACCTTTAATGGATGACAATAACAAAATTTTTGCTGTAGCCTGTCAAACTAAAGATATCACCCATATAGTAAAGCAAAGATCCGAAGCCAATCAAAAGATGGACGCATCTTTAGATGTTTTTTGCACGGTAAATGAACAAGGTAATTTTGTACATGTAAGTGCTGCGGTAGGTATTGAAATTAATAATTTACTTTCCATTACAACTTAAATGAAATAGAAAAGCCTCACATTTCTGTGAAGCTTTGTGACCCGGATTGGATTCAAACCAATGACCTATTGCTTAGAAGGCAATTGCTCTATTCAGCTGAGCTACCGGGTCTTTTTGATTAAAGAGCGGCAAAGATATTTTTTTTTACTTTCCCCACCAAACTGAATACGAGGAATATAAACGTTATTTAAAAGAAAAACGAAGCTTTTGAGTGCTTCGCTTTTCAATTACTTCTTCCAAAGAGTACCAAGAAGATGCATTTTGGGAGATTAGTTTAGTCTGTCTCCCGCAGTGTAGTTTTTAACCAAGGTTTAAGCTTTAATGAAATGATCTGGTTTTTCAAAATCAAAAGGATTCCTAGTTTTCAATCGGGATATGAATTTCTGGTTTTCATTTGCGATTTGGATTCCAGTTTTAACATTGATATTGACTGTTGCCCGCCCGGATGACTCCGGTCGGACGGGGTTTTCATAATCAAGATTTCACATTGGTTTTTTAAAGGATCAGACTTAATGTTTCATATGTACGGAAAAAAACGGATACGCTTATTGTTCTACATCAGCAAACAGCAACAATAGATGTTTACTATTTACTTATTCAATTATCCTATTTTGACTGAAGCTAGTTGTACAAAGACATTCAAATTGTACAACTGAAAATGCAATTGTTTTCATTTATACACGAATAGGATTCTTTAAAAGGCTTTTGACGGGATAGTGTGGATTCTAGTAATTACAAAATGGCTTTCAAAAATGCCTTCGTAATTTCGTACAAATAAAATAAATTGATTTTATTACCGCAAGGTGTTTATACAAAGGATTTGTTCTCGTAAAAACACTAATTGATTAAAGTTGTTAAATGCCAATTATTTATAACTTGCAGAAGCTTTTATTTGCATAAATATTTTTTAATTAATGGATATTAAAATTGAAAAATCTTGGAAAGAGGCACTGAAGCTAGAGTTCAGTACGGATTATTTTCAGCAAATTCCTGCTCATATAAAAACCGAAAAATCACAAGGGAAAACAATCTATCCACCCGGTTCCTTAATATTTAACGCTTTTAATACTACAGCACTTCAAAAAGTAAAAGTTGTTATCCTTGGTCAAGATCCTTATCATGGACGAGGGCAGGCACATGGGCTTTGTTTCTCTGTACAGAATGGCGTACCACCGCCTCCATCTCTATTAAATATTTTTAAAGAGCTACAAAATGATATTGGTATTACTATTCCCGATCATGGCAATTTGACCAAATGGGCAGAACAGGGTGTTTTTTTACTAAATGCATCATTAACAGTAAGGGCTGGTGAGCCGATGAGTCATTCAAAAATTGGCTGGTCTACATTTACTGATGCTGTTATTAAAACTATTTCCAGTAAGAAAAAAAATATTGTCTTTTTATTATGGGGAAAGTTTGCGCAAGAAAAAAGAGTTTTAATAGATGAGTCGAAACATTGTATTTTACGATCAGTCCATCCTTCTCCTTTGTCAGCCTATGGTGGTTTTTTTGGATGCAAACATTTTTCTAAAACAAATGAATACCTTGTATCAAAAGGTATTGATCCTATTGACTGGAGTTTATAATTTATGAGAATAGTTAAAAATATATTGGGTAGAATATTTGCATTTTGGGCTTTACTAAGTTTTGTGCTTACATTCTTAATTATATTTATTCCTTCCATGTTTTGCTGGCTGATACCTGATCCCAAAGGCCAAAAATTATTTATACAAATAGCAAAATTGTGGATGAATGTATGGTTACGAATTACAGGTTGTTCCGTACGTATTAAAGGGAAATCAAATTTCAAGTTTGGTGAAACTTATATTGTAACGAGTAATCATAACTCATTGATGGATGTACCCCTCTCCTCTCCTTTTATTCCCGGAGCTAATAAAACAATTGCAAAATCAACTTTTACTAAAGTGCCGTTATTTGGTTTTTATTATATGAAAGGCGCAGTGCTGGTGAACCGTGCCAATGATAAAAGCAGACGCCAAAGTTTTGATAAGATGAAATCCGTACTTAATCAAGGGATTCATATTTGCATTTATCCGGAAGGAACAAGAAACAGAACCAGCGAACCTCTTAAGAAATTTTATGATGGAGCATTTAAACTGGCTGTTGAAACAAAAAAATCAATCATTCCCGCAGTAATATTTAATACAAAGAAAGTATTGCCATTGGATAAGGCTTTTTATTTCTGGCCACATAGAATTGAAATGCATTTTCTTGAACCCGTTGAAGTACTACAAAAAAGTTCTGATGAATTAAAGCAAGAGGTTTCTGAAGTAATGAAAGCTTATTATGTACAAAACAACACTCTTTAGAAATTAGTAAAATACCTGCTACGATTAATTCTTAAATCTTGCAACACAGAAGATTTAGGGCTGATGGTAAAGCTAAAGGAACGATAGAGACCGATTGGTGTAACGTTTATAGATAATTGCCAGCAATGCATTTCCCGGTTGATGCTCATTTGAAATGTCTGCAATTTTTTTGTATCAAAATCAAAATTTCCGTTTGTTGAAAAATTCCATTTTGGAGAAAGATTAAAGCTGCCCGTAAAGTTTAAACCAGATGTAAAATCTTTTTTATAACTAATAAGATCGGGTTGCAAACGATTGGTAAATGATATGGAATAGCCAAATGAAATCTGCCATGGAATATTGAAGTCAACAAAGTCCGCAGGGTTTTGCTGCATGTACTCCAATAATCTGCGTTGATCTCCAATCAGATTTGGATCATTTAAACGTTCCTCTGCCTCCTTCTTTCGCAATTCATCTTTTTTCTGATCCTTTGGTTTGCTTTGAAAACTTGTACTCATGGAAATACTACCATAAGTAAGTCTGCCCAATTTAAATTTACCACCCTCCCAAGCATATTTATCTATATCACGGCCGTATTGATCGGTTTGGTAGGGATCTAATGCAGACTGTGCATTGATTTGAATTTTATCAAATAAAGTTGCTCGCAGATATAAACTGATTATACTTAGTTTAAGTGAATCAGCTAAAAAATTATAGCCTGTTGAAAATCCGTAACCATCAATCAGCCTTACTTTCTTTATTGCATTCTCACCAGTGTCTTTTTTTGATCTCCATTTCATTTCCAGATTATTATCTACCTGAAATCCGATGCCGCCAGTTCTTCCTTCTCCATAGCCTTGATATAAGGCACCTTCAAATTCGCTGAAACGGCTAGTTATTCCTGCAGCAACTGTATCAGTATAAAAATGGCTTTTTGAAAGATCGGGTTTGTAGTTTAAGCTAAAAGAAGGACGAATTACATGCCGTAGTGCAACAATTCTTGATTTTTTAAATTGATATGTTCCAAATACGGCTGTATTAAAACTTAAAGAAAAAGTTGCCTGATGATCAGTAAAGAAACCTTTTGTAATAGTGGTATCCACTTTTTGTGTAGCAGTATTCCATTTTCTTCTGAACTTTTGTGCTATCCAAACCTGAGAGTATGATACTGAAGGTGAAACTATAACTGCACCGTTCAAAATTGGTGGCAGTGCTAATGTAATTGGAATACTATGTTGTGCTCCCCATTGCAACGTATCAATCAATCTTTTAAGATCAAAAGCTGTATCATAAAAAGATATCTGGTTTCTAAAATTACCGTTGTAACCAATTCCTAATTTTTCGTACCACTTGGGTGTTCCAACGGCATTTTTACTTTGAAAAGGATATAATGTGTTTACGGTAAACCCTGCATCAGGTAAGCTTACATTAATAAGTCTTGTTACATTATTCTGATTATGATTAGCACTTAGTGTAAGATTGTAAGGTTTGCCTATCCAGGATTTTGAATAAGCAATTGATGAGCCTAACTGGTTTTGAAAATTCAGCTGAACATTATTTGGCGTAAGCTGGTTATATTTTGTAGATCCTGCATTTACACTTGCAGAAAAACTAGTGCCTGGTCTTGATTTTCCATCAACACTGTGATTCCAATTTATATTAAATGTTCTGTTCTTTAAAAAATCAGGATCTCCTTTAAAGTTAATCTTAGTAGTTTGCATATTTATACTAAAAGCTCCGCTGTACCGATATCTTTTTCTATAAGTTGGGTTTACATTAACAGACCAACCTCCATAAGAATAAATATTACCCATTACCCTAACATCCCAGTAATTACTAAGCACTTTATAATAGCCAACACCTTCAAGCCCCAAACCAAACTGTTCGTTATTTGCAAACTGTGGAGGTATAAATCCTGAATGACGACCCTGACTTAATGGATAAATACCAAAAGGCAAATAAATCGGAATTGGAACACCTTCAAATTCTAAATGAGCCGGGCCAGATACTGCCAGCTTTTGATTGATCACTTTCATTTTTGGAGTTACAAAATCAAAATGTGGTTCATCGAGTAAGCAGGTTGTAAACCTTGCTCTTTTAATAAAAGTTGTAGTCTCATTTACCTTTTTCGCCACTTCACCAATTACTAAAAATTCTCCTTGCTGTGTATAGGTATTCTTTGTTAACCCAATCTGTGATTTAAAATTGTATCGTATGGTATCACTGGTAAATTCGCTTTCACCACTTTTAAAATGTGCCGTTTCAATTACAGCACCAGTACTATCTTTTGCATTTACGGCAGTAACAATTTGAGTTTTCTGATCAACTTCCACCTGCGGCGCAGTTAGTTCAATATCCTGGTATTGTGTTTTTGTTTTACCGTATAACAATACTTTTTTTTCCCCCACAAGTATTACAGCAGAATCTGCAGCTTCATATTTCAACGGGGCTGTTAATGTGTCTTTGGAAATTTTTAGTGTAAACGTATCTACTTTTTCAGTAAAAACGGATGAGTCAACATCAGGTTTTTTTGTGGTATCTGTTAAGTTAAATGCAAGGTTTGCTACCGAATCATTTTTCAGCAACGGTTTAGTTGTATCTGCCGTCACTGTTAAAGGACTGCAAAAATCTGATACGGGAACAGCATAAGCCACAGTTTTCCACGTTATTGTGCAAAACATAAGAGCTGCCGTTATCCCGTAAAAAAAGAAATTTGACTTAAATTTGTACAGTTGCTCCATCAGGTAGGAAGCAAATGTAAATCATTATCCATCTGCATCCTATGAAGATTATAAAACAATTTGTGAATATTCTATTTGCCACTAAAGAACTGAAAAGCCATGATTGGACGGACCCTTATTATTTTCCTTGTTTGTTGTTTAAGTATTACAATATTTTCTTTTGTCAAAAACTCACCTCCAGTTGAAAAGAAACAGAAAGTTATAAGGACGATTATTGTAGATGCCGGCCATGGTATTATGGCAAATGGCGGACATAATGGAGCCAAAGGAGCTTATTCTTATGAAGATGATATTTGCCTTGCCATTTCAAAAGAATTTGTAAAGAATTTACAAAAGGAAATGCCGGAGATTAAGATCGTTGAAACCCGGCCAACAGAAAAAATTACTTCACTAAGCCGCCGAGCAGATATTGCTAATGAAAGTAATGGCGATTTGTTTTTTTGTATTCATGTAAATGCTGCGGTTCCCATTAAACGAAGAACACTTACTGGTTACAAAACTGTTACATATTATACAGGAAAAGGTAGCAAAAGAAAGAAAAAAACAAAGAACGAGCCTCAGTATAAAACGGTTACTCTCGACAATCCAGCAAAAGGAACCGAAACGTACATATGGGGTGCTCATAAAAGTGAAGAAAAGGAACTGGCAATAAGAGAAAATGCCCCAATGTTGCAAGAGCCTGATTTTAAAAAATCGTATGGTAATATAGACCCTAACTCTCCAGAGTTTATAGCACTTTCATTGTTAAAGACAAAACAATATTTTAAAAGAAGTGCCACACTTGCAGGATTTGTGCAAGATGAATTTGCAAAAGTGGGTCGTGTAGACAGAGATGTAAAACAACGAGGTGTTGGTATTTGGGTGTTGCAAGCTACTGCAATGCCCAGTATTTTAGTAGAGACTGGTTACATTACAAACCGTGTTGAAGAAGATTATTTGAATAGTAAATCAGGCCAGAAAGAATTAGCGGATTGTATGATAAGAGCGTTAAAGACTTATATTGCATGGCTTGAAAAACAGCAAGATGATATTGATAAGGAAAATAAAAAATCGGATAAGAATAAACCGAAAGATGTAAGTGCATTCCTGAAAATGGTAGAGGGAAAAGAAAAAGCAATTACCCGATAAAAGTTATCATTTAGCAACAAAATATCTGTTGATGAAAAAAATATTAATTCCGTTTTGTAGTCTATGCCTTTCGTTCATTTGTTTGCCTGTTTTTGGGCAACAACCCAAATTAAAACCTCTTCGTACATTGATAATTGACCCCGGTCATGGAGGTCAGGATCCCGGGGCGAAAGGAACACTTGAGTCTGAAGCAAATGTTTCATTAGCTATATCACTAAAACTTGGCGACACTATTGCAAAAGCATTTCCTGATATTAAAATTCTATATACCCGTACTACAGACATCCTTCCGGGCAATAGTACGAACCTAGATGCTTCATTAAAATACAGAGCTAATTTTGCTAACGAGAACAATGGTGATTTATTTATATCAGTTCACTGTAACTCCGCTGGTAAAACACCAGGTGGCTGGTACGAAAGAAGAGTGGTTGGTAAAACACCTTACACAAAAACAGTTAAGAAAGGAAAGAAAACTGTTAAACAAACAGCTTACAAATACGAATATGATAATGTGTGGGTTGATAATAAAGCAAAAGGCACTGAAACTTACATTTGGGCAATTGGAAAGAATGATGCTAAGATAAATTCAGTGGCAAAAAATGATTTTTCAGGTGAAATGGATTCTACTTCAACTTTAGAATTACCCGATCCCACAGACCCGGCGGAAAAAGTAAGAATGCTGATTTATACTCAAAATTTTTTTAGAAAAAGTCTGCAACTGGCAGACTATGTGCAGGAAGAGTTTAAAGATGCTGGACGGGTGAACCGAGGTGTAAAACAAAGAAATGATAAAGGTATCTGGGTTTTACAGGCAACTGCAATGCCAAGTATTTTGATTGAAATAGGTTTTATTTCAAATAATGAAGAACAAACATATATGCTTAGCCCCGAAGGGCAAAAGGAAATTGTAGCAAATATTTTCACTGCGTTAAAAAAATATAAAGAAAAGCTTGAAGAAAAGGCAGCTAAATCTTCAGATGATAAAGAAAAGAAGTCTTTTTAGTTGCTTAAAGTTTTGAAAATAATTGGCTAATTTGGCAGCTTATTGAGCAGATAGACAAAGCAAAAAATCAGATGAAAATCAGCAACGAAACAAAAGTCGGCATTCTTACTATTACCGGCCTTACTATACTTATACTTGGATTTAATTTCCTAAAAGGTAAAGACCTTTTTAAGAAAAGCAAAAAGATATATGCTGTATTTAAAGATTTAGGAACACTTTCTAAATCAAATGAGGTAAAAGTAAATGGTTATGTAATTGGAAGTGTATATAGCCTTGCAGCTAAAGATAAAGACATGAGTGGCATAGTGGCCACTATTAATTTATCACAGGAAGTAAATATCCCTAAGGATTCTAAAGCAATGATTTCATCACCTCTTGTTGGTGCTTCTTATATTGTAATTCAAAAAGGAACTTCTTCAGAGTTTCTGAGTCCTGGCGACACTTTAATAACAATTGTAGATGTTGGTTTGCTGGATGATGTAAAAGCGCAACTTACTCCTACCCTTACAAAAGTTCGCACTACATTAGATTCTTTAAATAATGTTTTTGGCAGTATCAATGGTGTGCTAAATTCAGAAGCCAGAACTAATCTTCAACAAACATTAGCTAACCTAAACAGAGCCAGTAGCTCATTGACTGGGTTAATGGATAATCAAACAGGAGCATTGGCAAAAACTTTGAATAATGCAGAGCAGCTAACCCGAAAGCTGATGAACAATACGGATGACATTACTGCTACGATCAAAAATGCAAAAACGGCTTCGGAAAAATTAGCCGCTTTAGAATTGAAACCAACAATTGATTCTTTAAATGCAATGATCGGCAGCTTGAAATCAGCAGCAGCAAAAATTAGCAGTAATGATGGTACTCTTGGTGCTTTGCTAAATGATAAGACACTTTATAACAAGCTTACTGATGCAATTTTAAGCGCAGAAATATTAATGGACGACCTTCGCACTAATCCAAAACGCTACGTTAATTTATCCATTTTTGGTAAAAAAGATAAAAACGGGCCTATAACTTCGCCTGCGATAAAAGACAGTATTCCGAAGTAGTAAAACTTAATGCGAAAAATTACCTTACTTATTTGTTTATTTCTGGCAATACTGTTGCTAAGCAGAGGGATAATGTTTGCCCAGATTGTTACTCCCATTCAACCAACTTCAGCGCCAACTGCTGATAGTTCTTTATTAGTTGAAATTCTTCCTGGTGTCCGAAAACTGGAATTCAGAAAAGTAAATGACTCCACACAATTACAAATTTTGGCTGGCAATGTAAAACTAAAACAAGGAACATCTCTTTTCTTTTGCGACAGCTGTGTTATAAATAACAACACAAATACGTTTGAAGCATGGGGCAATGTTCATGTTAAAGATGCAGATACTGTCAATATTTATTCGAACCATCTTCGTTACTTAATTACTAAAAGACTTGCTTACCTCGATGGCGGTGTTCGGTTAACAGATGGGAAAGGGACATTGACGACTCCAGATTTGGAGTATGATATGACAACAGATATTGGTATTTTTAAAAAAGGTGGCAAAGTAGTAAATAAGAAAACAGTACTTACCAGCCAGGAAGGTTATTACTATGCAGGTTTGAGAGATGTATATTTTAAGAAGAATGTTGTGCTAAATGATCCGGCTTATAAAATTACTACAGACTCTTTGCTATACAACACACAATCTCAAACTGCAAGATTTATTGCACAAACGCTTATCAAGGATAGCTCGGGAAGAACGATTGAAACCAAAGAAGGTTTCTATAATATTGGAACAGGCAAAGCAGAATTTGGAGGAAGACCAATCATTAAAGATGGTAAATTGACCATAACAGCAAATAAAATAATTAATGATGATAGCACCGGAATAAGCCAGGCAAGAGGGAATGTTATTATTATTGATACGGTACAAAAAACAACAATCTTGGCTGGAGAAGTGTATAGAGATAATAAAAATGACCGCATACTGGCAACAAGAAAACCATTAATGATCATTAAGCAGGATAATGATTCTATTTATGTAACGGCTGATACATTATTTTCTGCTAGACTTTCTGATTTGTATACTTCTAAAGATTCGTTGACAAAAGATACAATTAAAGGAATAAAAGTAGTTGATGTAAAAACTGACAAGAAAAGTAGCGATAGTACAAACAGGTATTTTGAAGCATATAGAAATGTTAGAATATTTTCTGATTCAATGCAAGCAATAAGCGATAGTATGTTTTATTCCTTTAGAGATTCCACTTTTCGCTTGTTTCAAAAACCTGTGGTTTGGTCAAAAGAAAGCCAGATTACCGGCGATACTATATATATGTTTACCAAAAATAAAAAGGCTGATAAGCTCGAAGTTTTTGAAAATAGCTTTATGGTTAATCGTATTGATCCAGAAGTGTACAATCAGGTAAAGGCAACCCGCATGGATGGATATTTTAAAGAAGGGCAACTTGATTCAATAAGAGCAGCCGGTTTAGCAGAAACGATATATTATATACAGGATGATGACAGTGCTTACACTGGAATTAATGAATCCCGATGTGATATTATTGATATTTATTTTGGAAAGGAAACATTGGAAAAGGTAGTCTTTCGTAGCAATGTATCAGGCACTATCTGGCCTATGAAACTAAAAGATCCCAAAGAGATGCGTCTTACTAATTTCATATGGCTCGAAGACCGCAGACCAAAAACAAAATTCGATTTGTTTGACTAATTCAACTTGGTTTTACATCCTTTAGCAGCACTTTTGCATTTCTTTTAGACTTCGCGGCACTATTTTTCGTTCTCCTTACAGCAAAAAACAAATCACCATGAAAAAGTTTCTATTTGTATCGCTGTTTGCATTCAGCTTCTTATTTGTAAATGATATTAATGCACAAGATTATAAAACAGCACTTGGTGTTCGGCTTAGCAGTGCAGCCGCCAATATTAATAATTCTATTTCCATCAAACATTTCATTAATGAGAAAACAGCCATCGAAGGTTTGTTCTCCTTTGGTGATCCACTAGCATTCGGGGCTTTGGTTGAATTTCATAAACCATTAGCATCAGAAGGGCTTCGTTATTATTATGGTGCCGGCGGTTATTTAAGTTTTGTAAAAACCTTTGACCCTGTAAAGCAGAAAAATGAAATTGATCCGAATTTTGGCGCACAGGGTGTGATTGGCCTTGATTATAAATTTGCCAATATTCCGCTTAATATATCGCTTGATTGGAAGCCAGAATTAAATATTGTAAGTGATATTAATTTTGAACCAGCCGCAATTGGCTTTACTGCAAGGTTTACTTTTAGCAAGTAGTCGGTTATAAAAATCATGTTCCCATCCCATTTTGTTTAAAACGAGATGGGATTTTTTCTGCTCATATCCTCAATTTTTCCACATTTTGCAAAATAATACAGGTTTTTGCGTCTTTGTGCAGGAATTCGTATAAATTGAGCATTCAAAACTAACGATGCTTAAGAAAGAGCGACAAGCCTTTATTCTTCATCAGGTAAATCTTCATAACAAAGTTTTATCATCATCACTCTGTACAGAGATAAGTGTATCAGAAGATACTATTCGCCGTGACCTTCAGGAATTGTCCGAAGAAGGTAAAATAATAAAAGTGCATGGTGGTGCTTTATCACATTCATTTAATGAGGTTAATTTTTCAACGAATGGTGTTTATTCTCAACCTGAGAAACTTAAGATTGCACAGAAAGCAATTGCATTAATAAGTAATGGTATGTTCATTCTTACCAGCGGTGGTACTACTATTCTTGAACTTGCCCGTAGCCTGCCACCTCAATTAAAAGCAACATTTATGTCGGGTAGCATACCGGCAATACTTGAGTATATGCATCATCCTAATATTGAAGTAATAGTGATTGGCGATAAAATTTCAAAAAATTCAAAAATTACGGTGGGTTCAGAGGCTATTGCAAAAATAAAGCAAATGAAACCTGATATCTGTTTTTTGGGTACTAATGCAATAGATGTAGAACATGGCGTAACTGATAATGATTGGGAAGTGGTACAATTAAAGAAGGCGATGATAGAATCTTCTAAAATGGTTGTATGTCTTACAATTGCAGAAAAGATTAATTCAACTCAACCAATACATGTTTGTGATTTAAGTCAGATTGATATGCTTATTACTGAGTTGGATGCAACTAATAGTTTATTAAAACCCTATATCAATGCCGGGGTAAAAGTGGCTTGATAAAATATGGAACTGCTTATTATATTATATTAACTTAAAAAAACAGCTATGAGAAAAATTCTCCGATTGTTCTTTGCCTTTCCTTTGCTGCTACTGGTACTTTCTATGCCTGCGATAGCTCAGGAAAGAAACGTATCTGGTACAGTTGTATCTGATGACGGGTCATCAATGCCCGGTGTAACAGTTACTAATTTGAAAACGAATACTCGTACAAAAACTAATGACGCCGGTTATTATAGCATTAATGCTTCTGCAGGCGATCAACTTGGTTTTACTTTTGTAGGATTTGTTGAACAAAAATTTATAGTACCTGCTTCAGGTTTAGTTAATATCAAATTGGTATCAGCTGAAAATGAATTGGATAATGTAATCGTAACAGGTTACGGCGTAAAAAGAAATAAAAGAGAGCTTGCTTATCAAGCCCCAACAGTTAAAGGGGAAGACATTGCACAGACAAGACGTGACAATTTCTTGAATGCATTAGCAGGCCGTGTACCAGGATTAACAGTTACATCTAGCTCTGGTTTACCTGGAGCAAGTGCACAAATAGTTTTAAGAGGTGCTACTTCTATGAGTGGTAATAACCAACCATTATTTGTAGTGGATGGTGTGCCCTTGGATAATAATGGATTAAACCAAGAGTCATTAATTGCAGCTAGTAATACAAATGCAGTTGGCTTTGCAAACAGAAACAGTGATTACACAAATCGTATTGCTGACATAAACCCAGAAGATATTGAAGAAGTAGTAATATTGAAAGGACCTGAAGCAACAGCATTGTATGGATCGGATGGTGCATCTGGAGCTATTGTTATTACAACAAGAAAAGGTGTTTCTGGAAAAGCCAGAGTCAGTTATGACAATGCTTTCCGTATGGACCAAGTATATCGTTTCCCAAATATTCAAACTCGTTTTGCAAGGGGAACAAACGGAATTTACAATCCGGAGGCGTATTCAGCTACTTATGGCTTTCGCTATTTTGGGCCTGAATATGCAGAAAACACACAATTATTTGATAACATTCAAAACTTCTTTCAGAATTCTTTCTCTCAGCAACATAATCTTTCGTTAGAGGCCGGCAATGCAGAATCAAGTTATCGTTTTTCTGCAGGCTATTTGGATTCCAGAGGTGTAGTTGCAAATACAGGATTAAACAGGCTTACGTTACGTATTTCAGCACAAACAAAGCTGAATAAGAACATGAAGATTTCATCAAGCTGGTCTTATATACTTTCTGATAACGATAAGGTTCCTAAAGGTGCAGGTACTTATTATAACAACCTGATTACTTATCCGAAAGATATTGATGCAAGAAACTTTGTTAATAGTAATGGTACAAGGAAAATAATAAAAAACACTGTTGATTTTGCAACAGAATTTGATAATCCATATTGGGATGTGAATAGGAATAGTAGTAATGACAAAACAAATAGGTTGACTGGTAATGTCAACTTTAGTGCAGACCCTTTAAAATGGTTAAACCTTACAACTATTATCGGTATTGATAATTACTCTACAGAAGGATATTATCTTACTCATCCAGACTCTCGGTATGGCTTTGCAACAAAAGGTTTTATCTCAACATATGTGCAGAATTATCAAAATCTAAATGGTTTAGCAAGAGCTACATTTAAGAAAACAATTGCTGAAAAATTCAATAATACATTAAGTGCTTCTTTCTACGTTGAAAGTGGCAAAAGAAGTATTTATGCACAAAAAGGCGAGCAGTTTTATGAGAAGGAATTCATTTCTATTAATAATACTCAGCCGCTCACACAAGCTGCAAAGTTGACAAGAAGTGAAATTAGAAAAATCAGGATGTTTGCGAATTACACATTGGGTTATAATAACATCTTATATCTTAATTTTTCTGCTATTAGAGAAGGAAACTCAACACTTGCATCAGCTTATTTTGACAAGGTACCTTTCTTTAATTATGGAAGTGCTTCAGCAAGTTTTGTTTTTACCGACTTAAAAGGGTTAAAAGATAATAAAGTTTTAAACTACGGTAAATTGAGATTATCGTATGCAACATCTGGAAAAGCACCATATGCTTCTTATGTTATTGACCCGCAATTTGCGCCACAGGTTACTACAGGTGGTGGTTATGCTTTGAATGTATTCTCAAGTAATCCAGATCTTCGTCCAGAAACTACACGCAACTTTGAAGTAGGTGGAGAGTTTCAATTTCTTAAGAAAAGATTGTCTTTTGATATCGCCTATTATATCTTAAATACAAAAGATCAGATTGTATCTAATAGATTAAGCTATGGTACTGGCGGTGTATTGAAGTTTATCAACGGCGGTGTGGTAGAAAATAAGGGTATTGAAATTCAATTAAAGGCTTTGGCAGTACAAAAAAAGAATTTCAACTGGGATGTTACTGTAAACTTTGATAAGAACCGCAGTACAGTTAAAAAAATGCCAGCTGACCTTCCTCTCTATTATGATTCTGACACATGGGTTTTTGGTGCTGTACGTTCCGAAGTTTCTGTGGGAACATCTGTAGGTAACCTGGTAGGTTTTGCTTTTCGTAGAAATGATGCAGGACAATTGTTAATCTCTCCTACTACTGGTCTACCATTAAATACACCTACTTATGTAAATATTGGTGATAGAACCCCTGATTTTAAAATGGGTATTATCAATAGTTTTACCTTCTTTGAAAATTTAAACCTTTCTTTTAATATTGATATTAGAAAAGGCGGTATAGTTTTTAATGGCAATGAAGCCATGATGATTTTAACTGGTACAAGCACAAAGACACTTGACCGTCTTCAACCTAGGGTTATTGATGGTGTGCTGTTAGATGGTTTAGAGAATTCAGCTACTCCAACAAAAAATAACATTACTATAGTTCCATATTATCGCAATGACTATTATGATGGGGCTTTTGCTGAAGGCGACTTTGCAGAAGAAGTAAACTGGCTACGTATGAGAGATATTACACTTAGTTATCGCTTGCCTCAGAAATGGGTTAAACGTCAAAAAGTATTCAGGAATGCATCTGTGTTTGTTACTGGTACCGATCTATTCATGATTACAAATTACTCAGGAATGGATCCTAATGTAAATGCATTAAACTCTTCTACTGGTGGTTTTGGAGGTTCTGGTATTGATTATGGAGCTATTCCAAATCCAAGAGGAATCAATTTTGGTATTAAAGCACAGTTTTAAACTCACAAAAATTAAATTATGAAACATACATATAAAATTGTCTTATTAGCAGCCTTTTTTTCAATGGCTATGAGCAGTTGTAAAAAATACCTGAATATAAATTCAGACCCTGATACACCTCAAAATCCTTCCAACAGTTCAGTTTTTCCAGCTATGTTATCGGGTATCCCTCGAGGCGTACAATATGATGCTCGGTATATGAGTAAATATGTTCAGAATTTGCTATCCTCAGCAAATGGTAATAATGACACCTGGGACAGACACGGTTACCTTGCTGGTAGCGATGCGTCTGGTGACATATGGCGCCAGACCTATTTTGGACTTGGTAATAATTTGAATTATATTATAGATAATGGGATTCAAAAAGGTCAATCTGATTATGTTGGTGCATCATTAGTCTTAAAAGCACTTATGTTTCAGATGACTACCGATTATCATGGAGATATAATTTTCCGTGAAGCATTTAAAGAAAATACTTATTATTTTAAATATGATTCACAATTAGTAGTTTACCAGGGTGTTGATTCAATATGTCGTCTTGCTGATGCCTATTTGACAAAGTCAGCATCAGAAACATTGACATTAGGAATAGGAGATTTTGTTTATAATGGTGATATATCTAAATGGAAGAAATTAAACTATGCTATTCTTGCAAAAAACTTCCATCGATTTACAAATAAAGCCGGCATGTATAATGCTGACTCTGTAATTAAGTATTGTGATTTAGCAATGGGCTCTGTAAATGACGATTTCGTTATTCCATTTGATGCTACTAAAAATGATGATGCAAGCTTTTATGGCACTTATCGTAATAACTTGACATCCTTCCGTCAATCAAATTTTATTGTAAAATTGTTGGATGGAACAAGTCTTACCGGCTCTAGCACACCAGCTACAATAGATCCAAGAATATCTCATATGCTTTCAGCTTCTCAGGATCTTACCAATGGAAATGGAGGCTACCGTGGAGTAGATCCTGCCATTGGCGATCCATTCAGTGCTTTAACAGGTGTTTATACCGTTGGTTCTGCCAACTGGATTAATGCCCGCAAACGGGTAGGTATAGTTTGGGGCGATAGTATATATGCAAACCCAAGTGCTGCTAATTTTTCAGCTACTACCACTGGTAAATACCTTTTTAAAGATAAAGCAGTAATGCCTGTTATTTCCTATACAGAAATGCAATTTATTAAAGCTGAGGCAGCATTCCGTAAAGGTGATTTTGGTACAGCTCACACAGCTTATTTAGCAGGAATTAACGGGCATTTTGATTTTATTAATAGAAATTATGGAGCAGTAAGAGGTAACTCAACTATTTTTAACGGCTCTCCTATTTCTACTGCAAGCAGAAATAGTTACTTAGCTAGTGCCAATGTAAGATCGCAAGCTCAATTAAGGATAACCGACATCATGCTACAGAAATATATCGCATTATGGGGTTGGGGATTCTTAGAAACCTGGGTTGATCTTAGACGTTTTCATTATCTCGATCTTGATCCAGCAACAGGGCAACAGGTTTATGTAAATTTTGCATTCCCTACCAGCTTTTTTCCTAATAACCTGAACAAGCCTGTACAAAGAGTAAGACCAAGATTTAATTCAGAGTACATTTGGAATTTGGAGGAATTAAAACGTTTTGGAGGTGATCAAACTGATTATCATACATACGAAATGTGGTTCAGTAAACCTTAATCAAGAATAACTAAACATACTCGATATGAAAAAAAATATAAGAATACCATTGCTCGGACTATTGACAGTATTAATTTTTAGTAGTTGCGAAAAAAATAAGTTTAGTCTGAAAGAAACAAATTTCATTGATGGAAAAGCACAGTTAAAGGTGAATTTTGTTTCTTCTTACAGAAACAATCCTGCTGTACAGCTAAAAATTGATGATGTTAGAGTTAGTAATAATTACACTTACTTTACTCCATTTCCTGGTGGCGGTTTAAATACTGGTGGAGGAAACTATGCAGATTACCTGTCTGTGAATCCAGGTTCACATACTGTAAAAATTAGTATTCCGAATGTAGGCACAAACAACGATTCATTAGTTTTAGCAACTACAACAGTTGATTTGACATCTGATAAAACATACTCTTTGTATTTTGCTGATACAGCGGCAAATACTATTGCTAAACTTTTGGAAGATGATTTATCTTCCCCTGATTCAGGTTATATTAAATTCCGGTTCATTAATTTGATGCCTGATCTACCAGCAGGGCTAGATTTGTATTATGGAACAGGTTTTACGAGTACAACTTCAACGAAAGTTTCAGGTCCAATTCTTTATCAGGGAGTTAGTGATTATTTCACTGTAGCGCTAAATACTGGATCTTCCTGGTCTATTCGTCCAGCAGGTGCTTTGCCTACAACTACAGCAATTGCAACATATGCAAGTGCCAGTACGGTAGTGAACCAGCGAGTATTTACAATTACATCAAGAGGCTATAATTCGATTACCTCTACAACGGATCCAAGAAGAAGGTTATTTAGTTTTATTTATAACCGGTAATTAAAAATACTTTTAAAAACTCCGGTTTTGCCGGAGTTTTTTTTGGTTTGAACTTTATAATATGAAAACAAATTTCTTCCCATTTTTAAAGTCAATCGCTGTATTCCTTTTATTGCTATTTATATCTGTTAGAATAAATGCACAGGCAGATCTTATTAAAGCGAATCTCGATAAATGGCGTAATGATTACCCACAAGAAAAAGTTTATCTGCAGACTGATAAATCATATTACGTTCCCGGAGAAGATATGTGGATGAAGGCATGGTGTACAACGATTGATGGTCCTACTTATTTAAGCCGAATTATCTATATTGATATCGTTGATCAAAAAGGTACTGTTGTTCAAAAGAAAATGTATCAACTTGACAGCCTTGGCAGCACCGCTGTAAACT
>Ga0209063_1000382_pt1 | contig 32475 bp, 27 predicted proteins | sample KloWWTmeKNB19Kit_FD_187177 | JGI IMG/M metagenome (GOLD analysis project Ga0209063, IMG submission 187177) | Active sludge microbial communities from Klosterneuburg, Austria, studying microevolution and ecology of nitrifiers - Klosterneuburg... | ecosystem: Engineered > WWTP > Aerobic digester >... | reverse complement strand
TAAGAATAATCATGCAGTTTCCTACCAGTTTATCAATTATAACCGCAGTGATAATTATAATGGATTTCAGAATGTAATAAAACATAATGCTGACTGGAAAGGCTGGCGGTTCAACAACCAGTTTACCGTTACAAATTTTAATGTGCAAAATGATAAAGGAACTTTCTTACGGCCAACCCTTGATTTAAGTAAACAGTTGAAGAAAATGGACAACTGGAGAGTGGGGCTTAATTATGCGCTGGAGCAAAGTACTTCCCGTTATAAGACAAATGATACATTGACTCCTACCGCATTTTCATTTGATATCTACTCTGCTTATTTAAAATCGGATGAAAGTAAAAAGAATAAATATGGCATTACCTTCTTTACAAGGTCTGATAAATACCCGGTCGGAAAAGAATTTGTGAGAGGTGACCGGAGCCTGAACCTGAACCTGCAAACAGAATTACTCGCAAACCCTAAACGCCAGTTTTACCTGAATACGACATTCCGTAAATTAAAAGTGTACAATGCCACTTTGTCCAGACAAAAAGAAGATGAAACTATTTTAGGACGGGCAGAGTATGTAATGAATGAATGGAAAGGGTTACTAACGGGAACTGTTTTGTACGAAGTAGGCGCTGGGCAGGAACAGCGCAGGGATTTTGCATATTTAGAAGTGCCTGCCGGGCAGGGTGAATATGCCTGGATCGATTATAACAATGATGGTATTCAGCAACTGAACGAATTTGAACTTGCCGCTTTTCCTGACCAGGCAAAATTTATACGGGTGTTTACACCAACCAACGATTTTATAAAGGCAAATTATATCACATTCAACTACAGGCTTGATATAAGTCCAAGGGCTGTATTAAACTCACCTAACCTGAAAGGTGCGAAGAAACTATTGTCAAAATTGAACCTGCTCACCTCATTTCAGACCAGTAAAAAATCGGTTGCCAGCGGGGGGTTCGAATTCAATCCCTTCAAATATGGGGTAAATGATACGGCATTAATTACCTTAAGTACTACCATCCTAAATACACTTTCCTTTAACCGGTTTAGCAGTAAATGGGGATTTGATTTCAGCAATTATCGTAATAACGGGAAATCATTACTCACTTATGGATACGAGAGCAGGAAAATAAATGACTGGTCTGTAAAATGGCGATGGAATATTAACAGAAGCCTGGCGCTTACTGTAAATGGTAAAATAGGAACAAACGCATTATATACACCTCAGTTTACCAACCGCAATTACCAGCTTTCGGTTTACACTGTTGAACCTTCAGTGATTTATATAAAAGGCACAAAGTTCAGGATAGTGAGCAGCTACAAGTTTGATAGTAAGAAAAACCTGCCCCTTTACGGGAATGAGAAATCTATCTCCAATTCATTGAATCTTGAATCAAGGTATAATATCCTGCAACGGAGCTCTCTTACCGGCAAGTTTACTTTTAATAATATTAATTATGATTCTCCGGCCAATACAACAGTAAGCTATATTATGCTGGATGGTCTGTTGCCGGGAAAAAATTTCCTTTGGTCACTGGGCTTTAACAAACGGCTGATTAATAACCTTGAGTTGAATTTTCAATACGATGGTCGTAAAGCCGGATCATCCCGTACTGTACATTTAGGAAGGGCGGGAGTGACGGCATTGTTCTAAGTCGCCAGCTTCCTAAAGGGACTTGATTTTTGATCTATATAAAATTAAAGGTGGCCAGCGTACTATACATTGAACCGGAAATGCATCACATCCCCATCTTTCACCACATACTCTTTGCCTTCAATTCTTAATTTACCAACTTCCCTGCAGGCTGCTTCCGAACCATACTGAACAAAATCATCATAGCTGATCACTTCTGCCTTGATGAAACCTTTCTCAAAATCTGTATGGATCACACTGGCTGCCTGCGGAGCTTTCCAACCCTGGTGAATGGTCCAGGCCCTGACTTCCTGCACACCCGCAGTAAAGTAAGTGTAGAGATTGAGTAATTTATAAGCTGAGTGAATCAACCGGTCCAGGGCAGGTTCTTCCATATGGTATTCTTCCATGAACAATTGTTTATCCTCCCCATTTTCCATTTCAGCGATCTGTGCTTCAATGTTATTGTTCATAATGATCATTTGCGCCTTCTCATTTTTTATCGATTCCTTCAAGGCTTCCGAAAATTTATTCCCGGTGTGCATGGATGGTTCATCAACATTGGCAACATATAACACAGGTTTGTCGGTCAATAAGCATAGATCGGCAATAGCATTTTTTTCTTCCTTATCTAAATCCAGTTCCCGGATACTTTTCCCCTTTTCAAGATGTTCTTTACACCGGATCAGTACTTCCAGTTCTGCTTTATATTTAGGATCCAGTTTTATTTGCTTTTCTGTTTTCTGAATTTTCTTCTCTACACTATCAAGGTCTTTTAACTGCAGTTCGGTGTCAATGATCTCTTTATCGCTGACAGGATTGATGGCTCCTTCATCTCTTAATATATTTTCATCTTCAAAACAACGGACCACATGAATGATGGCATCTACTTCCCGGATATTGGCCAAAAACTTATTACCCAATCCTTCACCTTTGCTGGCACCCCGAACAAGGCCGGCGATGTCTACGATTTCGATCTGGGTAGGTACAATACGGTCGGGCACTACCAGTTCTGCCAGTTTATTTAAACGGGGGTCCGGAACATCAACCAGGCCTACATTAGGATCAATGGTACAGAAACGGTAATTGCTTGCCTGTGCTTTGGCACTATTGCTAACCGCATTAAATAAAGTTGATTTTCCTACATTGGGTAATCCCACAATTCCTGCTTGTAATGCCATATCTTTTATTTTTCGAGGCGCAAAGATAAGGGTTAACAGCCTGATGGAGGATTGAATTCAAACCTTTAACTTCAAAGCCTAAACATGAATTCACATGGCATTAAGCAGAATCTGGACAGCTTTTATTATCATAGCCTTACTGGTAGCGGCTGGAAAATTTGTCTTTGAACCCGGGCAGCAGCATATTTTCAGCAGCCTGGTTACAGGAAAGAATACAGACACCATTGTGGCTAGAACTTTGGATTCTGCAGGTATCCCTGCTTCGGTTCACAGCCAGCTGATCGATCAGAAAGTAGCGATATGGGGTAAAGAAAAAGTGTACAGGATTAGTGATGGAGGTTTCAGGGCTTACCGGTTATTGCATGCGAACGGAATATTTGAAACTACAAAAGATGCTGTCAATCTTTGTATTGGTCTGATTGGTATCATGGCATTGTTCATGGGATTTATGAATATTGCAGAGAAGGCAGGAGGTATCCGGTTCTTGTCGAGGATAATCGGGCCATTCTTTTCCCGCATATTCCCGGATGTACCAAAGAACCATCCTTCCATGGGACATATGGTGATGAATTTTTCTGCAAACCTGATGGGCCTTGATAATGCGGCTACACCTTTTGGTATAAAAGCGATGGAAAGCCTGCAGGAGATCAACCCTGATAAAACAACCGCCTCTAACCCACAGTTAATGTTTCTTTGTTTGCATGCATCAGGCTTAACATTGATACCAACAATAATTATCGCTGACAGGGTAGCCTTAAAATCACAGCATCCGACAGATATTTTTATTCCTTGTATGATTGCCACTTTTGCAGCCACCATCGCTGCTATGTTAATAGTGGCTTACCGGCAACGTATCAGGATATTTCAGTCGGTCATCCTGCTATGGGTATTGGGTATCTCTGCCGTTATCGCTGCCCTGATCTTATATATCAAAACACTGGATGCAAAAGGGGTGCAATTATTTTCTACCAGTCTCAGTAATGGTATTATCCTGTTGATCTTTTTACTGATCATACTGGGTGCTGTTTACAAGAAGACGCCGGTATTTGATGCTTTTATAGAAGGCGCAAAAGGAGGTTTTGAAACAGCTATCCGGATCATTCCCTACCTGGTAGGTTTATTAGTAGCGATAAGTTTGCTGAGAAACAGCGGGGCTTTTGAATTTGTTATGGATGGCATTAAAAATCTGTTCATTTTCTTCGGTGGCGATATACGGGTAGTGGATGCACTGCCAACTGCCATTTTAAAACCATTGAGCGGTAGCGGGGCAAGGGCTATGATGATCGATACGTTGAATGCACATGGGGTCGATTCATTTGCGGGTAACCTTGCCTCTGTCTTCAGGGGCTCTGCGGATACTACTTTTTATATTATCGCAGTTTACTTTGGTGCAGTAGGAATAAAAAATACCCGCTATGCCGTAACGACAATGCTGTTGGCAGACCTTGCTGGTATTATTACAGCCATTGCAATGGCTTATTTATTCTTTGGATAAAAAAAAGGCTGTTCATCATGAACAGCCTTCCCGACGTTTATTTTTTTATTCTTTAGCGGTTAATGAAAGACGATAATGTCCTGGCAATAGTACCGGATGTAGTTTCATATCTTCCTCTGAATACTAAAGTATAGCTTCTTTTTTCAGTGGGGGTTAAACCGTTCAAAACAGCCAGTTGATTGGTAGTCCCTGTTTCTCTTACATAAAAGGTATCAGTAAATGCAGAAGGCACAGGAATAAAATCTGTTACTCCGGTAACTGCCACATTGGTAAATACATTTACATTTCTTCTTTTTGAGAAGATGTCAACAGCCGGAACAGCATTTTTTGAGAAAATAAAATTGGCAAACCGAAGTCTTGCAGTAGTATCTCCGGGTACAACAATTTTGGTTTCCACTGTTTTCTGCTTTGCAGCATTGATGGTGTCGTACATGAAAATGGTATAATTTTTACCTACATCCATATTTTGTGCAAAAGACAGTGGTGTTTGTGTGGTGGCTGTTAAAGTATCCCTGATCATGAAAGCCCTGTATCCACCGGGGACAGCAAAAGCAAAACCGGTAGAGGGGAAAACACTACCGAGTATTAGCTTTGCGCCATTTACAGGTTTAGAATCAACATATACATAATTACGATCCGCATTTACTGTTGCCATATATACCTGCAGCAAGCTGCTATTGCTGAAATCCCGGTTCTGTTCCACTTTTTCATCAAAGGATTTAGTACATGATGAAAACATGAATGTTGCAGCCAGGCTGGCAACCCCAAGAATAGTTTTATTTATCAACTTCATAAGTTTTCAGTTTGTGAGTTAGTTATTAAGGTTGAGAGAACCATTGTTCTTTGGTATGATAGTCCAGTGCTATCGCCCCGATACTTGTTAGTGCTGCAACATTATATAAATATTCAGAATTATACCTTGGACGGGCACGGTAAGCCAATTTCCCATTGTTATCAGGATACAAATCTGATCCACTTGGAGCGGCAAAATCTGCATATACCTGCATACCGGTAACAGGATCCAGGTCTGTATAATGATATCTTCTCATATCTACCCATGTTTGCATGAATCCATAACCATACAAGGCTATGTATTTCTGCATCATGATATGTGATAAGGTAAGATTGGCGGCAGTTGGAACCACGGCCGGGTTGGCCAGGTAAGCTGCTCTTGTAGCCGGTGTGATCTGCATGGCAGCAGGCACTTTATTATGAAATTCTGGTGTGCCGGTAAGAAAATCAAAACTCAGGTTAAGGCCATCGATATAAGCTGTAAGGGCGCCTGGTTTGTTGCCAGTCAACCACAATGCTTCTGCTTTCATAAAAGCTATTTCAGCAGCCGTGATAACGGGAAATTGAACTCCATTTTGGAAAATATACCTGCAGGGGTTATCGTTTCCGGGAGCTGCAGTTAAAGCAAAACTACTACCCCAGAAATTTTGCGGTAGATCAGCTGTAGCCAGTCCATCTGGACCTTTTGTAGGACGAACCCCTTTATAAGTGCCATTTGTGTTTTCCCGGATGATATAAGGAGCCCTTGGATCAGCTACCCCTAAAAACATGGAATTAACACCAGACATCAGGTCGGCAATAAAACGGGTCTGGCGCAGGACACCCACATTGCCCCTGATAGGTCCGAAGAAATTGGATGTACCGGTGATACCAGTGTTCGCAAACTTTGCCGCTGCATTATCTGCATTACTGTTAATGGCAAGGTTACAATAGTATAAAACTGAATCAGCCTGGTAGTTGGCTCCTTTATTTGTTAAGTGAAAGGAACGGGCCAGTACAGAGTAAACAAATTTTTTCCATTTGTTTACATCACCATTATAAAAGTAAGCATCCCCAAGGGCAAGATTTGCCTGGCTTACTCCGCCACCTGTTTTATTTAGGTTTTCAATTGCCAGGTGGGCTTGTCTTCTGACTTCGGCATAAATATCCTCCTGTGTGTCATAGTCAAAAACAAGACGATTGGGGTCAAAAGCCTGCCTGAGTATTGCTTCACCGTACATATTGGTCAGTGTCAGCCAGCTCCATGCCCTGATGGCATGGCCCACACCAACATAGTCCCATTTTTCTTCTTCGGCAGCCCAGTCAATCATTCTTCCCAGGTTTTGTCCCATTCCATAATAATGCATGGCCCAAACAGAACCCAGTACATCACTGCCGCCAGTGGCGCCACTCATACGGTCGTACTGGTTCAATGGTGTATTTGTTGCCCAGAACTGAACATACCGGCCAACATAGAGACCGTCGTTAGCGAGACCATAGGCAGATCCCTGTGCTGAGGAACTTCCGATGAAATTACCTATGATTCCGGGTAATAAAGTTTCAACAGGCACACGGGTAGTGGCATTGGGATTTAAAAATGCTTCGTCAATTTTTTTACTGCAGGAGCTGAACAGCAGTACGGCTGCTACCGGCAGTAAGCAAAATTTTATTAATAGTTTATTCATTTTTCTTAAGTTTTAAAGGTTAGAAGGATGCCCTGATTCCAAAGTTTACAGTAAGAGCAGCGGGCAGTGTACCATAATCGAAACCATAAGCACCCACACCGCGGCTGCCGGATGTATTACCATTCACCATGGGGTCTGCACCACTATAATTAGTCAATAGTACCAGGTCGTTGCCGGTAACAAAGGCGCTAAGGCTTTTTATCCCTTTAATAAAATTGGATGAAAAGGTGTAACTAAAAGAAATATCTCTCAACCTGAACCAGTTCACATCTTTTTCAATGAATGCTTCTTCAGGCATGGTAGTATAATAGTCCTGCTGGTAATAAGGAGTAATAGCAATGGTATTAGGAGTAGGAGTGGCTGAATTCTGCAGCCCGTCATTTAATACTCCCTGTATCACCCTTGGAAGCAGCCTGTCAGCAGTCAATTTGCTGCGGCCTGTACGTGTCAGGAACATATTGTTTCCGTTGAAAATATCGCCACCCACTTTCAGGTCCCACAGCATGCTGAGTTTCCAGTTCTTCCAGCTGAAACTATTCAGCCAACCTAACGTGAAATTGGGGTTCCTGTCACCTCTTACTTTAAAAAGACCTTCAACAACCGGTAAGCCATTCAACGGGTTGATCAGTATCTGCCCGGCATTATTCCTGGCATAACCAAAAGATGTAATAGTAGTAGTCGGTCCGCCAAAAACAAGACCGCCTCTTGCATTGCCATACAGCCATGTATCAGCTATGTAGTATTCTGCAACATTACGTGGCATATCTTCTACCTTATTCCACATTTTGTTAAAGTTTAATCGCATATTCCATTGAAGAGCTTTCTTCTTTTGTAACATGTCAAAGTTCAATGCTACTTCAAAACCCTGGTTCCTGGTTGATGCTGCATTTTGTGTATTTAATACGAAACCTGTTGCGTAGCTCAGGCGGAATGCATTAATGATCTGACCTTTATTCAGTGTGTTATAATAGGTCATATCCACATTTAACCGGCTGCTGAATAAGCGGAACTCGGTACCCAACTCATAAGTTTTTTGTTTTTCAGGAGCCAGGTCTGCATTATTATTAAAGAAACCGTAAGAGAAACCACCACCACTGGCAAAATTGTTCACAAATACAGATTGAGTGGAATAGGGTGGATTCAGTCTTGCCGTTCCGGCCAAAGAAGTTCTCAGTTTCCAGTAACTAAGCACACTGTTCTTTTTCAAAGCAGGGAAGATATCACTCACGATCAAACTTAAGCTTCCACCCGGGTAATCATATTTCCTGTTTTTTTCAGGTAGGGTAGAGGCTTCTTCAAACCGGTGTGTATAAGAGAAGAAGGCATAGTTTTTATAGCTTACAGCAAATTCTCCAAATACTGCAAACTGGCGGGAAATACTTTGATTGTACCTGCCTAAATTATTTTGCAATAAACGCAGCCTTGTATTAGTCCGGGTAATGCTGCTATCCATATAATCACCAACAACCCCCCTGAGATCATTATCTGTTAATATAGTGCCATTCTTATACATCTTTCCAGTTACTCCTCCAACAGAATCAACAATATTGGTACCGTAGATAGCAAACATTTTTGTTTCATAATCCTGCCACATGGTTCCACCCATTAAACGCAGTTCGAGGTCTTTTCCTATTTTTTTCTTTACCGTTGCTGTAATGGTATGATTATAGCCAATATATTTTCTCCAGTAATTATCTAATGTTCCGCCGGTTCCCCTTGCAAGATAAAAGGACTGCGGATGGTAGAACTGGTAACCAACCATGTCATACGTATCATATCCAAATCTTCCGGTTAAAGACAACCAGGAGAAAGGATTGAAATTTACGCCTAATGAATACGTTTTCCGGTCCGTTTCATCGTAAGACCTGTTTTTCTTTACATTGAAAAGCGGGTTGTCGAAATCAGCATTGGGGTTTGAATTAAACAAGGCGAGCTTATCTCCATTGGGATCTTCGAAAGATCTGATATCATTGGTTGAAGGCCAGATAAGCAAACTCAATAAGTAACCACCGGCACTTCTCAGCACTTTGTTGTTATCAGACCTTGTGTAAGCGAATGAGGGAGACAGTTCCAGTTTTCCCTTAAACAGTTTTGTGGTATTAGAGATACGAAAAGTGTAGCGTTTGAAATCATTTTCAGGCACAACGCCTTTTTGATCAAAGTAACTGCCGGATACACGGAATTTTGATTCTTTAAAACCAAAGTCAGCACCCAGGTTATGTGTTTGAGAAGTACCGTTCCTGAAGAACGCATCTTTGTTGTCAAATAACTGGGTACCGGGAGCATAGGCCGGTCCAAAATATGTGAAAACATTGCTGGGAATACCATTGATACCATTCTCGTATTCATCCAGTGTTTCGGGCCAGCGGGTCACTTTCTGAACACGGAAACTGTTATCATACTGAATGCCCAGTTTGTTTGTTTTTGATTTCCTTGTTGTAATTACAATAGCACCTGAGCTGGCCTGGCTTCCGTAAAGGGCGGTAGCTTCAGGTCCTTTTAATATAGTTATGGTTTCAATATCACTAGGGTTAAGATCTGCAATCCTGTTTTGATAATCAGTATTACGGTTAGGCCTGTCAGAGGCTAAACCAATGTCCTGGCCACCACCGGATGTTTCGTTGATAGTGGAATTATCCATAATGATACCATCGATCACATACAGCGGCTGGTTACTCAGCGATAATGAATTGTAACCACGCAGTACAACAGAAGTTGATGCACCAGCTACACCAGATGTAGGATCCATAGTAAGACCCGCAACCCGGCCACCCAAACTATTCAAGAAATTCTCTCTTTGTGTTTCCTGTATTTCTGCACCATCCACTTTTTGTACAGAGTAGCCCAACGACCTTGGATTTCTTTTGATATCCATCGCTGTTACGACTACTTCACCCATCATGTTGTCGGCTGTTTTTAAACTGATGCCAACAGTTTCACCAGAACCTGGTTTAACATCTGTTGTTACATAGCCAACATAAGAGACCTGGAGTGTTTCACCCGGGTTCATTTTGAGGGTAAACTTACCGTTCGCATCTGTTTGTGTAATGCGGCGGGTACCCTTCACCCTAACGGTAACACCAGCCAGTGGTGTCTTACTATCCTCTGACAAAATGGTGCCGGTGATAGTTCGCTCTTGTGCCTGCACAGAGGGCGGCAGCAATAGCAACATCAGCGATAATGCCAGGAATACACGGAGAATTTTTCTCATAGCTGTTTTTTTTTGATATAATTATTAATAAGCAGTTCCAAAATTTATTACAACACTTTTAATCCGGCATCCTTATATGGTCTTAATACCGGGTCGTTTTCATTTAATTCAGTTATCAATATATCAATTTCATCAATACCACAAACACGGATAGGCTGAACTGTATTTATTTTTTCGGCGATACTCAGGCATACCACCTTTTTAGAAGACTCTATCATGGCCTTCTTTAGCTGCACGACCTCCCAATCATTATCTGTGATGCCATGTTTCACATCAATGGCATTGGTACCCAGGAAACAAAGGTCGGGTTTCATCTGTTTTATTTTGGCAATTGCCTCAGAACCAACAGTTATTTTAGAGTTTTTTGAAATTTTATCTCCGATTAAAATTACCTCAATATTGGGGTGATACATGTATTCCAATATCACCGGGATACTTCCGGAAATAAAAGTAGCTTTTAACTGGGGAGGCAATGAACGGGCCAGTTCCATGATGGTTGTGCCACCGCTGGTTAATACAAACATGCCATTATTAATGAGGCTGATGGCTTTTTGGGCAATCGTCTTTTTCTGGTTTTGGGAATAAACTCCGTTTAACGGAAGAGACACATCATTGAAAGAATGGGATAATGCACCGCCATGAACTTTTATTACTTTTCCCTCTTCTGCCAGTTCCTGGAGGTCACGACGAATAGTATCTTCTGACACCTTTATTTCGGTGCAGAGAGAAGAAGAGAGAACCTTATTATGAAGGTTCACCTGGTGCAGGATATATGCCTGCCTCTCTTTTTTAAGCATTCGTCAGTTTTGATTCACTAAAATAGTAAATTCCTGCATAAAAACGCAGAAACCGGATAATATTTGCAATATGTGGAAAAATGGGGGAAAGCGAACGCTGCCATTTATTTTATCTATTGCAGCATGACCAATGATAAAGAAGCTGTTTCAAAAGCCCCAATCATTGTCATATTGAGCAAAGCCGAAATAGGGCAATGATTGGGAAACAAATTTGTTCGCATTTCGATATCCCGATAGCTATCGGGACAATGTGACAAATTTGTTTGTTTTTGAAACAGCTTCCTGCTAATTATATATTTTTTGTAGCGAAGAAAATTATTTTCCAAAAGTGAACCTCGCAGTAAAACCAATCGCAGCAGGTTCAAAGTTGATATCGGTTACGATATTCAGTTCAGGTTTCCAGTCCAACGATAAGTTTAGCGGAATGTTCGCAAACTTATAGTCAAGACCAATTACACCCTGTGCACCAATATTGGGGTCGGTTGATGTTTTTTGGGTAGTAGTATTTACTGTTTTCAGGAATGCCAGGTAACCGCCGGCTCCATAGAAATAAGTTAATCCTTCTGCCGCAAGTGGTTTATGAAATTCTACCAGCGCACCAATCGCTAACGGATCTCCAAATGATAACAGGCCTTCAATGGCTGTTCTTTCATTGATGAAATGTTTTATTGAAACAGCATTATTGACCATAGCATTGGAGCTGCTGAGCCGGACACCCAATGCTGTTTTATAATTTTGTGCAGCGACTGTGTTCGCCAAACTCAGAGTGGTAATAACAATAACGGAAAGAATTATTTTCTTCATGATGATTTGTTTTGCTTCATTCTAAACGAAAATGATGCCATCAAAGTCTAAAGAAAATGCAAAAGTTGAAGGAGGATAATTGATGCCTTTTTGAATTAACAGCATTTTACAATGAAACAGCAGGTATAAGCTTGCCGGATGCAGTTTATCACATTTCAATAAGGTCAGGATGTATTTTTTCAGTAAAAATTATTCAAACAACTCATATTTGTTTTTAGGCCGGCGATCTTCCAGCCAGCGGAAGTTTTGCAAACGCATTTCAGAAGGTGATTTTTGTTTTATAGGCCAGATAGTGCCGGTAACACTACTGCGGAATACAACTTTTTGTAAAGCCTGCTCCCCGAAATAAATATCCATTACATCACTTTTGGTCTCATTGATGCCGGTGTAGGCACTGTCTTCATCCTGTATATAATAGATACATTCGGTATATCCGGATGCCCGTACAGAATCAAGAGAACCATCTTTGAAATAAGCATCCATGCGGATGGATTTTACCTGGTTGTAAACTTCAGGGTCAGTTTTATTAACCAGGAAACTGTTCTCATATACTTTTACCCGGTCGGCTTTTTTATTTTTTGTAAAAATAAATACGGTGTCACCTGTGATCTGGCTTTCTTTTGACCATAGTACCGGGTCCTTGTAAAGCTGGAAAGCCGAGTCTTTAAAAGAATAAAATAAACTGTCGCATACCGCCTGCATGGAATCGGCAAAAATGCGGACATGACGATAGGCCTCAAAATATCGGTCCGTACTGTCTTTCTTATTTACATTCACCACTTTTGTTCCTTTGATCGTGTCTTTTACGAGGGAATCTTTTGTGCCATAAAGATCACTGAGACGGGCAGAGAATAAAGTATCTGCTGTAACATAGATCGAATCGTTGTCCTGCTTAATGATCATTAGTGGCTTCCTGGTGGCCAGCATGCGGTCTCGTTTATTATCCCGGTATACTTCACCAGCTAAGATAGTTGTGCCCTGTGCCGTATCAACAATAACCACATTACCGATGGCCTGTGAGGTACCCAGGCTGTCATTGAAGGCGACCTTATCAGCTATGATAGTTGTTTTTCCATCTTTGATGACAGGTCGTTGACCAAACTCGGCTTTGCCGGTTGCCATATTATAAAAGCCTTCTTTTGTTTCAATCGTTCTGCCGCTGCTGTCTTTGATAAAGGTTTCGGCAATGAACTGGGTGGTCTGGCTTTGTGTATTATAGAGTAATGAATCGGTTTTAATAAAATAAGACGGGTCTTTTAATTCCACATTGTTTTTAAAATAAATATCTCTTAATCCGGCATAATAATATCCTTCTTTACTGGTCAGTGTGGTTGTTTTATTAACCACCTTGCCGCCGTTCTTGTAAATACCAATATCGGTCGACATATCATATTCAAGATCGGGGGTAGTAAGGGTTCCTTTACCATCGGTGAGTTTAACGGCGCCATCAAGGTAAGCGATCTTTCTGTCGATCAGGTAGCGGAGATGATTGGCATATACGTTAATGGTATCAGCATCGTTAATATGCACTTTCCCCCAGGCTTCAAATGTTTTGTTATCATTATTCAGTACACAGCTATCACAATTGAAAAGGCTCTTGCCTTGTCTTAATCTTACATTACCCGCCAGAATCTGCAGGGTGGTGCTGTCATTTAATTTTAAAATGGTCAGGTGCCTGGACCCAAGAATTTCAACATCAGTTAGGGTGTCAACCGGTGCTACGGGAGAAACAGTGGTAACCGGTGGCAATTTCGGAGAGACCTGGGAAAAAGAAAGGACAGGGCTGCACAAGAGTCCCAATAATAATAAGCCAGGTAAAATTTTCAGGTATCGCATTAGTTATCCCCTGCAGGAACAGTGTCTTTTTTTGCAGGCGAAGTTAACGGGCCGCTTTTATCTTTTTTACCAAAAATGGAAAGATTAACGTAGCGTTTAGGATGTGTTCTTAAATCATCCATTAATATTTCAGCACTCAGGATCGCATCATTGAGTTTGTTATAAAGTGTTTTATCGTTGATGAGTGCACCAAGTGTGCCGTCCTTACTGGAAAGTTTGGCAGCGGTAGTTTTCAACTGTGCGATCATTGCATTTAATGAATCAATCGTTGGCTGCAATTCAAGTGCTGATAATTTTTCTGTCGCTTTTTTTGCATTACCAATGGTGGCAGTGATGTCGCCGGTATTGTTCTTAAGACTTTCAGAAATAGCCTGAGCATTGTTCAGGGTTTTAGCTAATGCACTGGTTTGATTATCCAGTAAACCATTCAGGGCATTGCTGGCGTTGCTGAGGTTGGTCAGCGTCTGCTTCAGGTACCCTTTGTTTTCTGAACTCAGCATCCCATTTACACCACTCAGGGTTGTCTGTAAGGAATCCAGTACATCTCTTACTTTGGCCAGTGTGGGGTTCAGCTGGGCTTTTACGTCTCCGAGGATCCCTGTTTCAGTCCGGGTTTCAAGGGTGTCACCTATTTCCATCATTACCGGTGAATCGCCCCGTTCAATAACAATGAAAGAAGAACCTACGAGGCTTGATGAAATAAACGCTACTGAATTTTTAGGGATATTAACATTACGGGTAAGATTAATTGTTACCACAATGGCACTGACATTTTTATCTTTTTCTTGTTTATCATAGACAATACCAATTGGAAGTCCGTTGATCTTTACCTCGTTAGATTTTTCAAGGGTACCGAGGTCTTTAAAAACAGCATAGATCTTATCACTGCGGTTAAAAACATCTTTCCCCTTTAAAAAATTAAATCCAACAATAAGTATCGTAAGGGCTACGATGGATAATATGCCGACTTTAGTTTCGTTGCTGATTTTCATTCGAATGCTTTTGATAAGGTTAAAACCTTTCGGGTGCCAAATTAGCTAATTATTTTTAAACGGTACAGCGGGGGCGGAGTAAAAGAAAAAAGGATGAACCAGCGTCCATCCTTTTACTTATCAATCAGTATAAAATTATTTGGCCTGCCTTTTCTTCTCATTGGCTTCCACCATTTCAAGAAATGCTTTGGTATTGGCTGCCGCCGCTTTTCTGTCACTCTCTGTTATTTTATCATCCTTCACCTCTTTCTTGTCATCTTCCTGTTTTTCTTCCAGCCAGCTGATATACTTTCTTAATGCCCTGATAATGCATTCTGAAAGTTCGTTTTGACCTTCCTGGCTGTTCAGGTACTTTTCTTCCTCCGGATTGGAGATAAAACCGGTTTCTATCAAAACGCTGGGCATAGCAGTGGCCTGCAGTACCCAGATACCCACCCCACGTTGTTTTACATCACGGTCCACACGGCCTACTTTTACAAACTCATCCTGTACATAACCAGCCAGGGTAGCGCTGCGTTTGAAGTATTGTTTTGTTTTCAGCAACGATAAAGCAATAAATTCTGGTGAGTTAGGGTCAATGCCACCATAGTTCTGTTCAAAATTTTCCTCGGCCAGCATCGGTGCATTTTCCCGAACCGCTAATTCTTTTTCTTCACTTTTATGAGCACCCCATATATAGGTTTCTGTTCCTTTGGCCTTACTTGGCAAATTGTAATAACGGTATTGAGGAACCTGTTTGGTTTTCTTTTTCCTGTTCTTTCCTTTTCCAGTATAATAGGTAACTGTTTTGTAACCGGTCAATTCAGATTTTCGCTGTGCCGGTGCTGAGTTCACATGTATACATAAGAACAGGTCACCTTTGTTATTATTGGCATAGTCGGCCCTGGCATGTAAAGCCGGGTAGGTATCAGTGGTACGTGTAAAAAGCAGCTTGATGTCGGGGAATTCTTTTTCGATCATTTTACCCAGTTTCAACGATACATCCAGGCAGATATCTTTTTCATACGAATATTGTCCTTTGGCACCGGCATCACTGCCGCCATGGCCGGGATCAATGACAATGGTCTTCACTACTTTTTGTTTCCGGGGAGTAGTAGAAATATCATCGCCTTTAAAGGAAAAGAAACTGATGGTGAATGCGGCTGCTAGGAAAACAAGAAAGGTTCGTTTGATCATAGTTTTTCATTTTACGTCCTGTGGACTTTAATCAAAGGGTGGCAGAATATTCACAAATTGTTTAGGCTTATCAATAGGTCTCCAATCTATAAAGATTTACATTTGCTTCCTACCTGATGGAGCAACTGTACAAATTTAGGTCAATTTACTTTTTTTACGGGATACTGACTGCGGTTATATTTTGCACACTAACGTGGAAAACAGCTGCTAACGGTGTGCCAGGCCATTTTTTTTACACTCCTTTAACATACTTCGCAGATACAGTAAAGCCACTAATTAAAAAAGATGCGATCAATGCGAATAACGTTGCAGGTACAGATACTGCAAAATTACCGGCTGCAGATACAACAAAATTGCCGGGTATTGATTCAATTATCAAACAAAAGATCGATACGTTCTCACTAAAAGTATCCAAAGATTCGTTAGAAGCGCCGCTAAAATATGAAGCAGCTGACTCTGTTGTTGTACTGGTGCAGGCCAAAAAAATTATCCTTTATGGGAAAACCAAAACGGAGTACAAGGATATTGTATTGACGGCCCCCAAAGTAGAAGTAGACCAGGTAACGCAAATGGTGACGGCGGTCAATAGTAAAGACAGCACCGGGGAAGTAATAGAAACAGCAAAATTCAAAAGTGAAGAAAGTGAATTTACCAGTGACACGATTCAGTATAATTTTAAGTCGCAGGTGGGACTTACTAAAAATACTTATACCCAGCAGGGAGAAATATTAGTGATAGGTGAAGTGGCCAAAAAAGTAAATGAGAATACCACGTTTATTAAAAGGGCAAGATTTACCACTTGTTTACTGGATGAACCGCACTTTGCATTTGTAACACCCAAGATGAAAGTGATCAACCAGAAACTGGCTATATCCGGACCGGCTCACCCGGAGTTTGAAGGGGTGCCTGTTCCGGTATACCTGCCATTTGGTTTTTACCCACTTAGCCAGGGAAGACATTCAGGTTTACTCCGGCCGCAGTTTATGACGGATGAAGTAAGAGGGCTGGGTTTACAGGGCCTTGGATATTATAAAGTGCTGAATGATTTCTGGGATGCACAGATCACCGGAGATATTTTTTCATATGGAGAATGGTCACTTGGTTTGAGAACAACCTACCGGAAAATATATAAGTATAACGGGGGCTTTAACCTGAGCATGCGATCTTCCAAAGTGAATTTTAAAGGGGATCCTGATTTTTCAAGAAGCCAGGTTTATAATATTACCTGGAATCACTCGCTGGATACAAGGGCAAGACCGGGAATAAATTTCACTGCTAATGTAAATGCTGGTTCAACTAAATTTAACCAGCTCATTCCGGGTAATCCCTTTATTAATTACCAGAACCTGATGGGATCTTCTATCACATTCAGTAAAACATGGAAGAACAAACCTTTTAACCTGTCCCTCAGTGCCACCCACTCGCAGAATAATAATCTCAGGCTTATCAATCTGAGCCTGCCCAATGCTGCATTTACGGTAGGTAATGTTTATCCGTTTCAAAGTAAGAAGGGTACCGGTTCTATAAAATGGTATGAGAAACTGGCCGTTGCCTATGCAGGAAATTTCAGTAACAATATCAGCTTTTATGATTCACTTACCTACGGAAAGAATGGGGTAAAACCTTTTTTAAAATACCTGCTGGATACTGCACAATGGACTGCACAACATAGTATTCCCATTACATTATCCCTGCCGCCGATATTGGGCGGAAGGATCATTGTGGCTCCCGGCATCAATTATGGCCAGACCTGGATACAACGGACAACCAATTATTCCTGGAACCCCACCCTGAAAAAAGTGGATACTATAACATCAAAAGGTTTGTTCATTGATCAGCGGGGAAGTGTTTCTTTAGGATTTAATACAGCCGTGTTTGGAACGGTACAGTTCAAAAAGTCAAGAATCATGGCTTTACGGCATGTGATACGACCCAATATGGGATTCAGTTATACTCCCGATCTTAATAAGGGGCGTATAAAAAGTACACAGGTCGATACCACGGGAAGGGTTTTATTTTATAATGAAATTGGCGGTGGCTTTCTGTACAATGCATCTACCCGCAGGTCGGCTGCTATGAACTTTGGTGTGGATAATAATGTAGAAATGAAATGGCGGTCTAAAAAAGATACCGGTGAACTGGCGATCAAAAAAATAAGAGTCATTGAAGGTTTTGGGTTTAACGGGTCCTATGATTTTATCAGGGATTCCATGAATCTGTCACCCATCAGTATTTATTTCAGAACCACTTTATTGGAGAAGATCAATATCAATGCCAGCACTACTTTGAATCCTTATCAAACAGATGCGAGGGGATATGATATCGCCAAATATGCATGGCAGGGAGGAAAGTTCAAACTGGGCAGGTTAACTACCGGTAATATTTCTGTATCTACCAGTTTTCAAAGTAAACCCAAAGATGCCAAAAAGGAAGAAGAACGGAAGAAACAATCCGAGCAACGCCTAAATGATCCTGCTTTGTTAGCTGATCAGCAGCGGCTGCTGGATTATATGCAGCAAAATTCTTCTGAATTCGTAGACTTCAATATTCAATGGAACCTGAGCCTGAGTTATTCTTTATCTTTTGTAAATATCATCAAGCCAGACTTCAGTGGTTTTGAAAAGGATTTTACTTCGGGAATAAGTTTTAATGGCGGTTTCAATCTTACGGATAAGTGGAAATTGTCCGGAAGCGGCAGTTATGATATCGATACCAAAGAAGTACAATACATTTCTTTATCTATCAACAGGGATATGCACTGCTGGCAATTATCTATCAACGTCATCCCGGTAGGCTTTACCCGGTCCTTTAATTTTTCCATCAGCCCCAAAGCGGCGTTGCTGCAGGACCTGAAGATCAACCGTACCCGGTATTTCACCAGTTATTGATCCTGGTGGCTGGTATAATACTCCATTGTTATCTGGAATATCTTTTCTTTTAACTGATCAGCGGTCAGGTTTGCGGTACTTACCGGTGGAAGAAAATGTATCGCCACTTTTGATGGCCAGAAAAAGAAGGGCTTATTTGCCGGCAATACTTTTTTAGTATTGAAAATGACAGCGGGCATAATAGCGGTTCCGGTTTCAACGGCCAGTTTAAAGGCACCGCCATGAAATTTTTTTAATGGTTCATTGGTGCGGTTGCGGGTGCCTTCGGGGTAGATGCACATGTGAATACCCTGGTGGAGTACCGCTTTCATCTTATCGAAACTTTGCCGCCGGCTGATTTCATTCTTACGGTCTACCAGTACAGAGCCTTTCATATAAAAGGAGCCAAATAATGGAACCCTGGCAAAAGAAGATTTGGCAATCGTTTTATTGGGACCTTGTATGAATGGCGAAGACAGCGGCACATCGAGCATTGAATTATGGTTGCAGGTAACGATATAGGTTTCTCCTTTTTTGAAATTTTCTTTGCCTTTGACAGTAAAGGGACAACCAACCATGTATAACCAGACATTCATCCATAGTCTTGATATGCGAATAAAAATATCCTGTCCTTTGGGATCCGGGATCAGCCAGCATAGCATGGAAGGGATAAATATGATCAGAAATGTGGCAATAAAACTCACCATGGCCCACAGTGCCAGTATCCTTCCCAGTATGTTTTTAAGTTGTGTCATATTATAGACTCCAGTCAATGGGATCTATCCCGTTTTTTACAAGATATTCATTCGTTTTGGAAAAATGTTTGCAACCCAGGAAACCTGCATGGGCAGAAAGGGGAGAAGGGTGTGCCGCTTTCAGGATCAGATGTTTTCTTTCATCAATCAATATTTTTTTCTCCTGTGCGAATTTGCCCCATAATAAAAAGACAACATTCTTTTTTTTGTCTGAAATTGTTTTGATCACATGGTCTGTGAACTGAGCCCAGCCAATTTTGGAATGGCTCATCGGTTCTCCGGCACGAACACTTAAAGAAGCATTCAATAAAAAGACTCCCTGTTGGGCCCAATGGGTCAGGTTGCCATGATTGGGTATTTCGATACCGATATCTTGCTGAAGTTCTTTAAAAATATTGACGAGAGAGGGCGGCGGTGCCACCCCATTTTGTACAGAAAAACAAAGGCCATGTGCCTGGCCGGGTCCATGATAGGGATCTTGTCCCAGTATTACCACTTTTACTTTATGAAAAGGCGTAGTATTAAAGGCATTGAAAAGTAAGCTGCCCGGCGGATAGATTATTTTTCCCTGGGATTTTTCAGTTTTGATATGTAAAGCGATCTGTTCAAAATAAGGCTTATTGAATTCATTTTTCAGCACTTCTTTCCACGAGGGCTCAATCTTTACATCCATTCGATTTTACTTTGGCTGCAAGCTAAAAAAAAATTACTTTTGCAGCCGTTCTTTTAAAGGAGGTCCGGTAGCTCAGTTGAATAGAGCAATTGCCTTCTAAGCAATAGGTCATTGGTTTGAATCCAATCCGGATCACAAAAAAGCGTCGCGGTGTATAATCGTGACGCTTTTTTTATTCATTATTCTTTACACACTCACTGCCCAGGCAACCGAAAACTATCCAAAAAGGCATTCACTTTTGCTTCCGGCAATTCCTTTTTACTGTATACATACAGGAAACCGATGAACTTGCCATCCGTCCAGGCTTTAATCTTCCATTTATTCTTTTCCCCATCTTCCCAGTAATCAATGATGCCCCGGGTATTCTCTTTATTGTTCAGCAGGTGGCCCCGGCCGTATCCCATGCTTTTGGTGATCTCAAAACTTGTTTTCAGGTAATCTGCATAAGCAATCATCATGTCTTCTGCCAGCGGAAGTTCTGTTATAGGATTCAGCAGCTTTACACATATAATGCCATAGTTAACGTCTTCCTTAGTGCACTCACCGGAATAAATGGAAGAAGAGTCAGCACTTTTGCTCAATTCGTATTTGATTTCACAATAAGTGTATGCTGTGCATCCGGAATTACTGACAGGATATTTTTTCAGGCTTTGTGCACCCGTAGTTAACATGATCAACAGGCTTGCCAATAAGGAGAACAATCGTAGCATAAAGAAAGGAAGTTTGCATAAAGATAAACGCCAATTGACAAAGGTTGCAATCAGGCTGTTATTAATTATAAAACGGTCGCTGCAAATCGTTTAAATTGCAGGCCTAATTGCCTGCTATGAGTAATCCATTTCGCTACGGTACCGATCAACTGACTGTTGAAAAAACGATCGCTATTGCATCGGGGAAATTGAAAGCGGTATTAAGTGAAGAAGCAATAAAAAAAATTAAGGCCAGCCAGCAATATGTGCAGCAGATCGTAGCGGAAAACAAAACGGTCTATGGTGTCAATACCGGCTTTGGCATCCTCGCCAATACTCCCATCTCTAAAGAGGACACGGCCACATTACAGTATAAGATATTGCAAAGTCACAGTGTGGGAGTGGGTGACCCTATTGCGGTGGAAGTGGCCAAAATAATGCTCATCACTAAAGTGCATGCACTGGCACAGGGTTTCAGCGGGGTGCAATTATCAACTTTAGAACGGATCACTTGGCATATTGAAAATAATGTGATACCCGTGGTGCCGGAAAAAGGAAGTGTGGGAGCCAGCGGTGACCTGGCGCCACTGGCGCATTTGTTTTTACCACTGATTGGCCTGGGAGAAGTATGGGCTAAGAATGGAAAGGAGACAATAAGAAAAAATACAAGTGAAGTATTAAAAGAAAAAGGACTTCAACCTGTTCAATTAGGGCCCAAAGAAGGATTGGCACTCATCAACGGTACCCAATTCATTTTATCCTTTGCCGTGAAAGCGGTACAACGAATGCACAATTGTTTGGAAGCGGCCGATATCATCGGGGCGATGAGCCTGGAAGCTCTTACCGGTACCAAAGCTCCTTTTGATGAACGATTGCATGAATTGCGTCCTTACAAAGGAAATAAATTAGTGGCACAACGCTTACGTCTGTTACTGAATGATTCAGCCATTATGCAAAGCCATATGGATTGTGGCCGGGTGCAGGACCCTTACTCACTGCGTTGCATGCCGCAGGTGCATGGGGCAAGCCGCAATGCCTGGTTACATTTAAAAGAATTGACAGAGATAGAATTGAATGCTGTTACCGATAATCCCATTATTTTGGGAGCTGATGATACGATCAGTGGTGGCAACTTTCATGGTCAGCCGATGGCTTTGCCATTGGATTATTGTTGCTTTGCTGCTGCTGAGATCGGAAATATATCTGACCGGCGTTGTTATTTATTACTGGAAGGCAAATGGGGCTTGCCGATGTTACTGATGAAAGACGTGGGACTCAACAGTGGATTTATGATACCACAGTATACTACGGCTGCACTGGTTACGGAGAATAAAACATTGTGCTTCCCGGCCAGCGCTGATAGCATTCCCACTTCACTCGGGCAGGAAGACCATGTGAGTATGGGTGCTATCAGTGGCAGAAAACTGAACCGGGTGTTAGATAACCTGGAATTCATCCTGGCCATTGAATTACTATCTGCCTGCCAGGCCATTGAATTCAGAAGGCCGTTAAAGAGTTCGGTGTTATTGGAATTTGCGCATGATTATGTACGGGAGTATGTAGGTTTTGCAGAGGAGGACCGGATCTTTGCAGATGATATCAACAAGGTTGCCGGACTCATCAAAGATTTTTCATTTGTAGAAAAGGTGAATGAAGTTGCTGCTTCAAAAGGCATTGAACTGAACAGTGGGTTTCAGGAGTTCTCAGCTCTGTAAGAATTTTTGTTACGCCGACGAAGGAGGCGTCTCAAAGACTAACAGGAAAGGATACTATGTTTATCTATAAACAACACCATTACTACGTTTACATTGTCACAAATCCTGAACGTACTGTTCTTTATACTGGTGTATCCAATAATCTTTCGCAACGACTAAAGGAACACTGGGCCAATCGGGGGCAACCCAAAACCTTTGCCGGTAAATATTATTGTTACAATCTTATCTACTACGAAGATTTTACTTACATCAATAATGCTATTGCCAGGGAAAAGGAAATAAAAGGATGGCGAAGACAAAAGAAACTTGACCTTATTAAAACAATGAATCCTGATTGGACATTTCTTTATCCAACTGTTTGTGGTGGCTGGCCTCCGGAGGAAGTAGTAAAAAGAAGTTGAGTTTCGTAGAATAAAAGTAAGTCTTCAATTTTTCAGGGTCTTGTCATGTTGAGGAACGAGGCATCTCAAAGTTAATTTACTAAATAGCAGGGCCACTTGTTGAGACTTCTCCTGCGTCGGAGTGACAAGACACTGAAAGCTCAATCAAAATGTATGCAAATTGCGCTGGGTTTGAGGTCCCTCGTTCCTCGGGACGACAAGATTGCGGTAAGAGGTTAATTTTTGTTTTAATGTAAAGTAACTCACAACTTCACCACTGTTTCCAGCGCCAGCACCATCATCGGCTGCAAGGCAGTTTCCCGCTGGTCCGCAGTTATTTTTTCATGAGTGGGAATTATATCTGAAACTGTCAGCAGGGTAGCGGCTGTCTTTCCCAGGTGAAGGGCATTGGCAAATAATGAGAAGGCCTCCATTTCCACTGCCAGGCATTTATTGGCGGTGGCCACTTTGGGTGTATTGCTGTCTTTGCGGTAAAAAATATCGCTGGAGTGAATATTGCAATTCTTCAGGGCTATGTTTAATTCTGTGGCTGTTTTTTTAATGGTTTTAAACGCTTTTCCCTGGTGCCGGATGCATTGGTCTTTTATGCCCCATGCATACCGGGCAAAAGTAGATTCGCTGGCAGCATAATCTACATTCACCAGGTCAAACAATTTCAGTTTAGTGGTATAAGCGCCGCAGGTGCCAATGCGGATGATCGTATCCACTTCATACTCGGTGAACAGTTCGTATGAATAAATACCGATCGAAGGACAGCCCATGCCACTGGCGCCAACGGTAACCGGTTTTCCTTTGTAAGTGCCGGTGTAGTAAAAAGCATTACGGGTCTGGCTTACCAGTAGTACATCCTGTAAATAATTATCGGCAATATATTTGGCCCGCAGCGGATCCCCGGCCAGCAGTACTGTTTTGGCGATCTCTCCCTTTTGGGCACTGATGTGGATACTCATTGGTTAAGGTTAATGTGCGGTGAAGATATTTAATTTGAAAGAGAATAACGACTTTTGCAGCGTCATATGTTAAATGTTGAATGTTGTATTATAAATGATATAACCTGGTATGCATTCAACATTTATAATTCAACATTCAACATAATACAGCATGAGTACACTCACCAAACGCTACGACGCTATCAAGTATAAAACCCCAACCGGCACAAAACTGAGCTGCAAAGGATGGATACAGGAAGCTGCCCTTCGCATGTTGCTCAACAATCTTGACCCCGAAGTAGCCGAACGTCCCGATGATCTTATTGTGTATGGTGGCAGAGGAAAAGCGGCCCGCAATTTTGAAGCACTGGATAATATCATCGCTGCTCTCAAAATAGTAGAGAACGATGAGACTTTACTTATCCAATCCGGCAAACCGGTGGGTATTTTAAATACACATAAAGATGCCCCCAGGGTGCTTATCAGTAACAGCCAGCTGGTACCCAACTGGGCCAACTGGAAACATTTTGATGAGCTGGAAAAAAAGGGCCTGATGATGTATGGGCAGATGACGGCCGGAAGTTGGATATACATTGGTTCCCAGGGGATAGTGCAGGGTACTTATGAAACTTATGCAGCTCTTGCCGACAAGCATTTCAACGGTAGTTTAAAGGGTACGTTGAACGTAACGGCCGGTCTCGGTGGTATGGGCGGCGCACAGCCGTTGGCCATCACCATGAATGAAGGAGTAGCACTTATTGCCGAAGTGGAAGAATGGCGGATTGACAAACGGATCGAAACAAAATACCTCGATGAAAAACATACCAGCATTGATGAAGCCATTAACGCTGCCACGCATTACCGCCGTGAAGGGGAAGCCCGGAGCATTGGGGTGTTGTGTAATGCCGTTGACCTGCTGGATCGCCTGATACAACGTGATATCATTCCCGATACATTGACTGACCAGACCAGTGCCCATGACCCGCTGATCGGTTATGTACCACATACGCTCAGCAACGAACAGGCCAATGTAATAAGACAGGAAAACCCGGAAGAGTATATACGCCGCAGTTACGAGAGTATGCACCTGCATGTGCAGTTGATGCTGCAACTGATGGATAAGGGAGCCATCACTTTTGATTATGGAAATAATATCCGTGCAAGAGCGCAGGAATTTGAGCAGAAAGCCGAAAGCCTAACGCCAAAAGCATTAAGCGTTAAGCCTTCAGCCTTGGGCAGATGTTTCGACTTTCCCGGTTTCGTTCCCGCCTACATACGACCCTTGTTTTGTGAGGGCAAAGGACCTTTCCGCTGGGCGGCACTGAGTGGAGACCCGAATGATATTGCTGTAACAGATGAAGTGATCATGAACATGTTCCCCGAAAATAAAGGTCTGCTCCGCTGGATGCAGATGGCCAAAGAAAAAATTGCTTTCCAGGGATTGCCGGCCCGTATTTGCTGGTTAGGACAGGGCGAAAGAGAAAAAGCAGGTCTTGCTTTTAATGAACTGGTGAGGACAGGAAAAGTAAAAGCGCCGATCGTTATCGGCCGTGACCATCTCGATACCGGAAGTGTGGCCTCTCCCAACCGGGAAACAGAAGCCATGCTCGATGGCAGTGATGCTGTGGCCGACTGGCCTATCTTAAATGCGCTGGTAAATACAGCCGGCGGCGCCAGTTGGGTTTCATTGCACCATGGCGGTGGAGTAGGGATGGGTTATAGCATACATGCGGGAATGGTGATCGTTGCTGACGGGACGGATGATGCTGAGGCAAGATTGAAAAGAGTTTTAAGGAACGATCCTGGGATGGGAGTGATACGGCATGCGGATGCGGGGTATGATATTGCGAAGGAGACCTTGAAAGAGAATGGGCTTGATTTTAAGGAGCGGTTGTCATCCTGAGATTGTCGAAGGTTGACAATAAGGAATGTAAGGTACCAAGCTTCATTACTACTATCATCTTTTGTTATTTCACATTTATGTACGTTGAGTTCGTTATTCTACTATAAATAGAGCTTAATTTATTTGTAAACAAGTTTAATTGGATCTATCTTGCAGGAAGTTGAAATATGAGCATAATAATCAAAAAAAGTAAACCTACAGGTAAAAAAATGCAACGAAAGAAAGTTGTAAAAGCGGAATATATTCATGGTGATTCAAGAAAGGAACTTGATAAATTGATATTAAAAGGGAAGAAATTTCAACTGATAATGACATCTCCTCCTTATAATATGGATCGAGAGTATGAAAAGTCTCAGTCATTAGATAATTATAGCAAAGAGATAACTTATGTTGTAGAAAAATTGGTTGAGCTACTTGACGAGAATGGTAGTCTTTGTTGGCAAGTCGGCAATTATATTCACCCAATCACAAAAGAGGTCGTTCCCCTTGATATTTTTTATCATAATTTATTCAAAAGTAAAGGCCTGATATTACGGAATCGAATTATATGGCATTTTGAACATGGTTTACATGCTTCAAATCGGTTTTCAGGTCGTTACGAAACAATTATGTGGTATTCAAAGTCGGATAGTTATACATTTAATCTGGACGATGTCAGAGTGCCTGCTAAATATCCAGGGAAAACCTATTATAAAGGAGAAAAGAAAGGTCAGATATCTGGAAACCCAAAAGGTAAAAACCCATCCGACATTTGGAAAATTTTAGGTGAAAATTGGAATAATGAAATTTGGCCTATCCCTAATGTGAAAGCAAATCATAAAGAAAAGACAATTCATCCATGTCAGTATCCTGTAGAGCTAGTAGAGCGGTGTATTCTTGCATTGACCAACAAAGGAGATTGGGTTTTAGACCCTTATTCTGGCGTTGGATCGACTATAATTGCAGCCTTAAAAAATGGAAGAAATTCAGTTGGGATTGAAAAATATAAAAGATATGTTACTGTTGGAGAGAAAAGGATTTCAGATTTTAGAAAAGGAACTCTTAAATTGAGGCAATTGGGACAACCTGTTTTTGAACCAAACCAGCAAATGTCAGTAGCAAGAAAACCTGCTCATTTTTTATATTAAATCCTTAAATATGGCAAAAGCAAAAAAAACTTCATTTATAGATATACAGTGTGTAGAGTTTAAACAGGATAGTCATATTTTGTATTTCTTCTCTGGGGATGCAAAAAAAATGTGGAAAATTCTTGCGATTAATACTAAAATTGAAGACAAGGATGAAGGCTATCAAAGGACATTATCCCAATCAAGAGTAAAATCAATATCTAAGTATATAGATGCAGGGAATGCAATAACTCAAAGTCTTCTTATATCATTGGATGATGCTTCTGTAATCAAGAAGGGGGCAGCAACTTTTTTGAGAATTAAGAATACACCGAAAGCTGGTTGGGTTATAGATGGGCAACATCGTTTTGCAGGGGCTAATAATGCTACAAAAAGCATTAGCTTACCTTTTATTGCTTTTGTGGGATTAAGTATTGAAAAACAAATTCAACTCTTTATTACTATCAATCAAGAAGCAAAAGGTGTGCCATCAAGTCTCTATTTAGACTTACTTAAAAATTTACCAAACAAATCAATTCAAGAGGTGGCAAAAGAAAGAGCTGCTGACATAGGTACTGAATTGAAAAAAGATGAAGAGTCGTCTTTTTATGCTAAAATTGTAATAACTACAGCGCCAAAAAGAGGAGAGATATCATTAACAAATTTTGTTAGAAAAGTAACTCCATTAATACAGCCAGGCAAGGGTATTTTAAATGCATTTACTGAAACCGAGCAAAGATCCATCATTAACAATTATTACAAATCTTTAAAAAATATATTTCCTAAAGAGTTTAATCGCCAAGATTCAATATTCTTTCAAACTCTTGGGTTTGGAGGATTGATTAATGCATTACCGACTTTTTTTTCTGTTTGTTTGAGAGAGTATTCCGGGTTTACAGTAGAGGATGCTACAAAAGTGTTCAAGAAAATTGAATATTTTGACTTTAGCACATGGCATTCTAAAGGAACAGGAAGTGCGGCTGAAATAGAAGCAGGAAACGATTTGACAACTGAGATAAACTCAATTTTTGAGATTGGGAAAAAGGGCGGATCTGGCTTAAGGGTATAATCTATGGCATTTGAAAATGATATCAAACGAATAGATAAAAGAGATTGGAGTAAACTCTGCGATAAGTGGCTATCTTTTATTCCTTCCTTTAGCTATCCTGGTGAAGCCCCAGAACATCAGATTCTAGATTTTGTTGGATTAGAAGCTATATACCACAAAACGCAATCAGCTCAGGGGGGATTAAAAATTGATGTCCCATTATTAAGACAAGAGGTTTTACGTGAAGCTATTTACTTTGTTCACAAATCTACACATGTTTGTGGCGCAGCCAATATACATTTAGAAAATGGAGCATTATCTTGGGCTATTTCAAGTGCATATCAATCAAGTTTTTTTGCCTTAAAAGGAATATTGGGTCTTTTAGGATTATCTTTTCCAAGAATTAACACTGCACTAATGGTTGATTGTTTTCCGGAAGAGGAAAAACTTTCCAGTAAACAAAGAAAGAGAGGAGAAATCCCTAGACAAGAATTTAAATTTGTTGTATTGCCTAAATTAAGCCACAAGCACATGTGGCAAATTTTCCAGAGAGTCTTGTATGTATCTAAGATAGAATTATGGAGAGAAGAAATCGTTTCATACTTGCGTCATATTGATATTGATAAATTTTCCGAACAAAGAAATTCTTTACATTATAAAAATGATTTTTGGCTATTCCCTGAGGACTTATTTAAAAGAGTATTTGATCCCTCTTTTGGAGTTTTTGAGAATCTTTTTACTGAAGCTAACTACGACAGAATGGATAGCAAGAAAGATTTTTCGTTTATACTTAATTATATACTTTTAAAATTTGCAATAGATTTAATTAAAGATTTAGGTAAAAATGCTACTTCAATTAATGAAGAATATAATGTTATTTTGAATACATTAAAAGAGGGTATTCATACTCGTTTTTTATCTTGTGTGAATCTTGATTAAAGAATATGTTTCGCCATACTTCCCCGACGAGTCTTTAAAATTATAAATCTTCCAAGGCGATGTGTCAGATGGCTTGTGTGTGGTTGTTTTGTGGCACTCGCCGTGATAACAACGCCGAGTCCCCCCCAGCACACAAAGCCCTGCAGTGAGACATTGGATAAGAAGTAATTTTTTTTTAACTTTCATTTGAAACATTAAACCAACTACTATGGCTAGATCTGCAGCAGACCTCGTTATAGAGGCTAAAAGTCAAATAGACAATTTAACACCGGCAGAGGTGAAAGAAGAATTAGCTAAAGGCAATGCCACCCTTATCGACATCCGCGAACCAGAAGAATTAAAAGTGAATGGCCGCATTGACGGTTCCATTCTTGCACCCAGGGGCATGCTGGAATTCTATGCGGATGAAACCACGCCTTACCACAAACCTGAATTTGACCGCAGCAAAAAACTGATACTGCAATGCGCTTCCGGTGGCCGGTCAGCCCTTGCAGCAGTTGCACTGAAGCAAATGGGCTACACTGATGTCTGTCATCTGGATGGTGGTATCAAGGCATGGAAAGAAGCTGGACTTCCTGTACACACTGATTAATATTTTCTTTTTCAAAGGCCGGATCACCAATAGGTGCAAAATGTCATGCAGGCATTGTGAATAACAAGGGCTTACCAGTTGTAAACGGCCGTTAGCTTACCCTAACTTCTTTGCAGGAGTAACTTTTTTCCGGCATCAGCGTCAAACCCCGAAACAAACGATACTTTGCTATGGAATTCACCTTACCATTTACGATCGTCAACGGCGGCGAAAAGCTGACCTTTTTAAAAAGCTATTTCAAAGACGGGGTGGAAGTGCTGGAAGGCATTAATGAAGTGCAGCCCAAAGCTGGCCCGCCCATGCATATCCATTACCTGCAGGATGAGGGCTTTACGGTTGTATCCGGTAAGATGGCTTACCAGCTGGCCGGCGAACCGGTGCAGTATGCCGGTCCGGGTGATTCAGTACTGATCAAAGCAGGTATACCCCATAAATTCTGGAATGATGGTGATGATATGCTGGTGGTGAAAGGTTTCATCACCCCTCCGGATAATTTTATCTACTTTTTATCCGAGATCTACAAATCCATACAGGCCAACAAGGGCCGGCCCGCAATGTTTGATGCAGCTTTTTTGCTGAACCGCTATAAATCGGAATATGCCATGACGGAAATACCGGCCTTTGTACAAAAAATGATATTCCCTGTTGTTTTATTTGTTGGCCGGTTGATGGGCAAGCATAAAAAATTTGCCGGTGCGCCGCTGCCGGTAAAATAAAAAAGGCGGTTTGTGAAAATTAATTTTTATTGTCCACCGTGGTTGGTGTTTGTCTTCTCCGTCTAGCTTTTATTGATAAAAAGTATGGCCCGAGCTCCGAATATTTCGGAACCGCCCCGCATCAAAATTTGCTTAAGCTGGAGATAGTTATCAACCTCTTCCTTTATTGCCTTTATTCACTTTATCAGCTTTCTTTATTTTTTTCTCCTTCTTTTCCTTCTTCTCTTTATCTATGGCTTCTTTCTTTTCTTTTTCCTGTTGTTTGATACGATCCCATTCCTGTGTTTTCTCCCTTCCGACAATGTTGTGAATCTCTTCTACTCTTCTTTTATTCAGGGCCTGTACCTGTTCCTGCTTTTGCTCCTGTGTAAGCGTTTCATTTTTCATGATCTCTTTATGTGCTGTACGGTACCTGCTGTTGATCGCTTTCACCTGTTGCCCCTGGTTGCCATCCAGGTTGAGTGTTTCCATCTGCCGTTGCTCCTTCAAAATGCGTTTTCGTTCCTTTTTAATATTTGTTTCCTGCGCCTGGGAGGCAAGACCTAAAAAGCCGATCGCAAATAAGAAAATAATAACCCTTCTCATAAAATTCATTTTATAAGTGAATAATAAATCAATACCATCTTTTCATAGCGGTCAGGAGAGGGTTAATTTTGATTAAAGCAGGAGACTGTCAAGGTATTAAAGACAAGATAATTTTATTATGATATGTAGTGGCAGCCTATGTGATTATTGTCAGTTAGTTACCGATCTGCTTATTATTCCGGAAATTTTCAATTCCCAGACCGGTGATATAATTTTAAATGCCCGTTACATGGCTTGTACCGCCTCAAAATTTGATCTAATTTTATTTCACTTTTGATACTATGCATCCCGAAAATTCAAACTTTCATTTCCGTAGACCGGTACAGGCAGCATGTATTGCTGTTTTTGGCCTGGGGGTTATTTATGCGGTCGTGACTGTATTGGGATTATTGTCGCTGCCCGCCCCGGATGAACAGATCGCTGATCCTTATTTTACACTGATGGAAGTTCTGATCCTGCTTATTGCCCCGTTGATGGCCCTTGTTATTTTGGCTGTTCATTTTTATGCAGCGGCGGATAAAAAATGGTATAGCCTGGCAGCTGCTGTTTTTATGTTTATCATGGCCGCTATTACTTCCTGTGTCCATTTTACTATTCTTACTATTAGCCGTCAGCCTGCTGCGGAACAACTGGCCGGGCATTCTTTCTTCTTTTCTTTTCAATGGCCTTCTGTTGTATATGCCCTCGATATTTTGGCATGGGACTGGTTTTATGCCTTGTCAGTGTTCTTTGCTGCTGCTGTATTCAAAACAGGAAGACTGGAGAAAACGATCCGTACATTGCTTCTTGTCTCGGGTATATTAAGTCTTGTTGGCCTGTTGGGTATACCTTTTCAAAATATGCAGATAAGAAATATCGGTATCATTGGCTATGCTGTACTGGGACCAGTTGCTTTTTTATTCATTGGTAAATGGTTTGGACTATCCGGGAAAACTCCTGACTAATAAATAGAATCCCCGCTATTCGCAGGAGTTGTTGTTGCTGATTTAACAAGCAGTTTTGTATTTCGCAGCCCTGATTCTATTATTTTTGCTGTCCTTGCACAAACATTTATTTATACCGTATCTATGTTTTTGAAAATACTAACGGTAGCCGGTCTGGCTACCTTTGAAATATATGCAGCGATCCCCGCCGGATTTGCATTTGGTCTTTCATCCGTGCTGATCTTTTTGGCCAGCCTCACCGGGGGACTTGCAGGAGCCGTGGTGGCTGCTTTTTTTGGCGATAAGATCAGGGCTTTCTTTCATAAAAAGAAACCAGCCACTGATGAAACAAAAAAACACCCTGTTATAACAAGGCTCTGGAATAAATATGGCATTGCCGGTTTGGGTATCCTTGGCACCATCACCGTGGGGGCTCCGATAAGTATTGCCGTAGGAACCGGGTTAAATGTGAATATCAAACAACTATTGGTCTGGTGCTGCCTCGGTGTGTTGATCCGCTGTAGTTTATTTACCACAATAGGTCATTATGGGCTGCAGTTATTGTAAAGACATCGAAGCCTTCCACAGCAAATACTGTTATTGCGTTTAAGCGGGCCTTTACCGGGAAGAAATAATCTACACACCGTTCCGATTAGTGCAGGATTATCACAGCTTGTATCTTCGTCTTCAAATAATACAATATGGAATTAGGCATCGGTATGTTTGGCGATAATCATTACAATAAGGATGGTACGCCACAGGCTCCGGGTCAACGGTTGCAGGAACTGATCGAAGAAATAAAACTGATGGACGAAGTAGGACTCGATTTCTTTGGCATCGGTGAGCATCACCGGCCTGACTATGCGGTATCTGCTCCCGAGATCATTTTAGCTGCTGCAGCTACCGTCACAAAAAATATAAAACTCGGGAGTGCAGTGTCTGTTTTAAGTTCATCAGACCCGGTAAAGTTGTATCAAAGTTTTGCCACGATTGATCTGCTTTCAAACGGCAGGGCAGAACTGATGGCTGGTCGTGGCAGTTTTATTGAGTCGTACCCTT